>OFEU01000036.1_pt1 | contig 227247 bp, 198 predicted proteins | sample 1521221 | NCBI WGS metagenome assembly OFEU01 (sample SAMN03766357, study PRJEB24113) | microbial mat metagenome | isolation source: enrichment culture HLUCC-O from microbial mat sample contains cyanobacterium... | reverse complement strand
GGGTGATGTTGAGATCCATCCGCTCCGGGCCGAGCTTGATCTTGGCCCGCCAGGGCAGGTTCTTCGGATCGGCCACGATGGCGCGCTGGTGCTCCGGGCGAGCGTGGAAGACGTCAAAGGAGCTGCCGATGATCCTGTCCGGATCAAAGCCTTTCGGCAGATGTGCGCGGATGCGCTTCAAGGTCTCGATACTGGTGCGGTTGGCATGCGTGATGATGCCGGTTTGCGGATCGAGGGCGAGAATGTTGACCGGCAGGTTGTCCGCCAGAACGGCGAAGGACAAGGTGCTTGCCGTAAGGGAAGTTGTATCGTGTGCCAGATTTTCCGCGCGCCTGGTGCGCGCGAGATTGAATAAAGCCATGGTGATCCCCCAACCACTCCGCACTTCCCGTTTTCAGTTAGGGCAGATGCGTTTCTTGTGCGAATAATCGCGTTTTCATGTGTCAAAAATTTTGCATATATCGGCTTTCTGAATCGTTAAAACTTTTGTTTAGCCACTCAATACGAAGAAGACGTTTTTATAGCAGAAGCACAACTTCGAATTCTATTTTAAAGATAAAACTGAAACTGATATTGACATAAGGTTGTGTAAAAATGCAGGCTCCGAGCCAAAGCCGATCGTCCATGGGTTTTGCTTGTCGTCTTGCATAGATTACTTTGCGAATTTGCTCATCTAGATTTTACATTCACAATATGTGAACCAGATTCGGCCCGGTTTCGTTGAGCCCGGGCAAAGTGTCGCCCCGGCCAGCGCCCCCGGCTGTCGGCGCGGACGATTCCCGGCGGCGGGAAGGAGAATTGGCGTGGAAAACCTGATCTTGCGGGCCTTCTCGCAGGAGGCGCGCGGATTTCTCGCAGAGTATGCGCTCAGGCGTCCGGTTGCGACCGGCGAGGTGCTCTATGCCGACAAGATGCCCTTCACCCATGCCGTATTCCCGCATACCGGCATCATTTCCTTGATGGGTCAGCGGGAAAACGGCACGCTTGCGGAAAAGGCGGCCATTGGCAATGAGGGCTTTCTCGGCCTCGCGGTGATCCTCGGAGCGGGCCACTCGCTGAGCAATTCCGTGGTGCGGGTTGCAGGAGAGGTGAGCTATATCCCGATGTCGGCCATGCATGAGGCCGGGGAGCGCTTTGCCTGCTACAGGCTGATCATGATGCGTTATGCGCAGTCGCTCGTGGTGCAATTGATGGAATCCGTCGTCAGCGCGCGACTCGATCAGGCCGAGGCGCAGGTCGTAAACTGGCTGCTTTTCGCCAATCGCCGCATGCACGACTCGGCTTTCGTACTGACACAGGATTCGCTGGCCGAAGTCCTCGGTCTGCGCCGCGTGACCGTGGGTGGGGTCTGGTCGAAGCTCAAGCGCGAAGGTATCATCAGCTACTCCCGCGGATTGCTGCAAATCAAGGATCTACGAGCTCTGGAGGCTTATGCCAGCGAAAGCCATGGCCGTACGCTCGATGCCTTCGCCTGGCAGGTTGCTCCACACGAGACATAGCGCCTTTCACGGGACATCCGGACGCTTCGGCGTCTGCGATGTCTGCCCGCCTTTGCGGCCGGCCTGGGATGCCAGTTCGCGGTTCTGGGCGAAGGACCGCTTGCCGGCCGGCACGCTCTGACCGCCCTTGCTGGCGATCTCGCGCTGCTTCTCCGGACTCATGGATGCAAAACCGCGCTTCGACGTTTTCTTCTCCGCCATCATGATCCTCCGAACGGCGACGCCCCGGGCGATAAACTGCCGAGGTCGCCCGGAGGTTCCAGAGACGGAAGTCATTTCATGACGCATGCCCGGTGCAGGCGAGGGCGAAGGCGTAGACGAGGGCGGTCTCCTCCAGCTGCCGGAAGCGCCCCGAGACGCCGCCATGGCCGGCATCCATGTTGGTGCGCAGGAGGATCGGCCCGCCACTTGTCATCGTCGCGCGCAGCCGCGCCACCCATTTCGCCGGCTCCCAATAGGTTACACGCGGATCCGAGAGGCCGGCCAGGGCGAGGATCGGGGGATAGGGCTGCGCCGTGATCGCGTCATAGGGCGAATAGCTGCGGATCAGGTCGAAGGCCTCCCGACTCTCGATCGGATTGCCCCATTCCGGCCATTCTGGCGGCGTCAGCGGCAACTCGGCATCGAGCATGGTGTTGAGCACATCGACGAAGGGCACATCCGCGAGAATGCCGGCGAACATGCCGGGATCCATATTGGCGACCGCCCCCATCAGCATGCCGCCGGCGCTGCCGCCATGGGCGACGATCGCGCCGCGCCGGGTGAAGCCCTCATCGGCGAGGGTTTGCGCGCAGGCGAGGAAATCGGTGAAGGTATTGGGCTTGTGTTCGCGCTTGCCGCTCTCGTACCAGTGCCAGCCCTTCTCGGTGCCGCCGCGTATATGGGCGATCGCATAGACGAAGCCGCGATCGACCAGCGAGAGGATGCTGGTGCGAAAGCTCGCCGGCATGGCAATGCCGTAGGCGCCATATCCATAGAGCAGACAGGGCGCGGGGCCGGTATCGCGCGCATCGCGGCGATGGATCAGCGAAATCGGGACCTGCGCGCCATCGGGGGCCTGCGCAAGGATACGCCGCGTGACGTAGTCGTCGGGGTCATGGCCGCTCGGCACGTCCTGGGTCTTGCGCAGGGTGCGCTCGCGCGACGCCATGTCGTAATCCCAGACCTGCGCCGGTGTCGTCAGCGAGGAATAGCCGAAGCGCAGAATCTCGGTGTCGTATTCGAAGCCCGGCTGCATCGAGAGGGAAAAGGCTTCCTCGTCGAAGGCGATGATGTGTTCTTTGCCGCTCTCCCATTCCCGGATGACGATGCGCGGATTGGCGTCCTCGCGCTCAAGCCGGGCGAGATGGCGGGCGAAGGGGAGGGCGGAAGTGATCATCACGCCCTTGCGGTGCGGAACGAGATCGCGCCAATGCGCGCGCTCCGGCGTGGCGAGCGGCGCAGTGACGATGCAAAAATCCTCGGCGCCACCGGCATTCGTCGTGATGACGAGGCGCTTCCGCTCAAGGTGATGCTCGACATCATAGAGCATGCCCGTCTCACGGGCCGCGACCAGGCGCGGGGGCGCATCAGGCGCCTCCAGATCGATCAGCCGCGCCTCGCTCGTCTCGTGATCGGCGATGCCGATGACGGCGAAGCGCCCGGAGCGGGTTTCGTCGAGCGAGACGAACCAGCCGGGTTCCGGCTCCTCGTAGACGAGAGCGTCGGCGCTTTCCGGCGTGCCGAGCACGTGGTGTTTGACGCGGACGGGGCGGTGATTGTCGTCGCGCTCCACATAGAAGAAGCTCTTGCCGTTGCGCGCCCAGACGAGATCGCCGGCAGCCTCTGTTACGGTATCGTCGTGATCGATCCCGGTCTGCGCATCGCGGATGCGGATTGTATAGCTCTCCGAACCCTCGGTATCGCTCGACCAGGCGATGAGCCGGTGGTCGGGGCTGTGATCGACGCCGCCGAAGGCGAAATAGGCATGGCCGTCGGCGAGCGCATCACCGTCGAGCAGCAGCGTCTCCTCGCCGCCATCGCGCGGTGTGCGGCAGAAGAGCGGGTGCTCGCCGCCCTCGCGAAAGCGCCGGTAATAGGCGAAGGGGCCGTGAGGCGCCGGGACGGAGGAATCATCCTCCTTGATCCGCCCGCGCATCTCCGCGCGCAAGGTCTCGCGCAGGGTCGCGAGGGGCGCGGTGACGGCCTCGGTATGGGCGTTCTCCGCTTCGAGATGCGCGCGGATCGGGGCCGGCAGGGTGGCGGGGTCGTCAAGCACGTCACGCCAGTTCTCGGCACGAAGCCAGGCGTAATCGTCGGAAAGCGCGATGCCATGTGCATGCGTCACCTGCTCCCGCCGCTCGGTGACGGGAGGCTTGGCTTTTGCCAGTTTGATGCTCATTCTTCGTCCGGGATGAAATCGAGGGCGTGGCCGTTCATGCAGTAGCGCAGGCCCGTGGGGCGCGGGCCGTCATTGAAGACATGCCCGAGATGCGCTTCGCAGCGTGCGCAGTGGGTCTCGGTACGGCGCATGAACCAGGAGCGATCGACACGCTCACCGATCGCGTCCGGGGCGATCGGTTCATAGAAGCTCGGCCAGCCGGTGCCGGAATCGAATTTGGTCTCTGATCGAAACAGCGCATTGCCGCAACATATGCAGCGATAGAGGCCGTCGCGCTTTTCGTCCCAGTGCGGTCCGGAAAAGGCAGGCTCCGTCGCTTCCTTGCGGGTAACCTGGTATTGCTCCGGCGTGAGTTGTTCGCGCCATTCTTCGTCGCTCTTGACGATTTTCTCCTGAGCGGGAACGTCACTCATGCTTTTACTCCATCCCAAGGGGCGCCGCAGGCGGCATCGGATCTCTTTCCATGCGTAATATGGGACGCCATCGACGATTCGGCCATAGGTCACGTTGCGAAGGAAAGCACCGGTTAAATACCTTGAATTGCTTCTTGCAATCTTGGCAATCATTGACTAAGCCTGAGGATGTTATGTTCGATACCGGCAATATAACAGGCCGTTCCGCTTTACGTCCGCAGGATGGCCGGTGCCGTAAAAAAAGAATATTCTGGAAGAAACCGGTTCGCGAGGCCTCCATCCACAAAAACCTCAGGGAATCGCAACAGCAATGAGCGAAGAAAATCGCGCTGAATTTATCGACCTGACCGCCGATATCGTCTCGGCTTATGTCAGCCACAATCCGGTTCCGAGTGCCGATCTGCCAGGCCTGATCGCCGATATCCACGGGGCCCTCGCCGGCCTTGCCGGCAAGGCGGCGGAGCTGCCTGCGGAGCCGCCCAAGCCGGCTGTGCCGATCAAGCGTTCCGTCACGCCGGATTTCATCATCTGTCTGGAAGATGGCAAACAGTTCAAGTCACTCAAGCGTCATCTGCGTACGCAATACGACATGACTCCCGAGGAGTATCGGGAGAAGTGGGGTCTGTCGGCGGATTATCCGATGGTCGCACCGAACTATGCCCGGGCCCGCTCCGAGCTCGCCAAGGAAATGGGCCTCGGCCAGCAACGGCGCAAGCGGCGCAGCACACGCAACTGATCCGCTGCGCACCCGGCGCCATACGATTGTACAGCAGGCGCGCAGCTGCTAATTGCTGCTGAAGATTCTTCCGCGCAATTGCAGGAGTGCGCCTTGCTGTCATCCCTGATGCGCCGTGCCGGTCATGCCGATGGGGTCGACCCGGTTATCCAGGTCGGCGCGATCCCCTACCGTATCATGGATGGTCATGTGGCCTTCCTTTTGGTCACGTCACGTCGCACGGGTCGCTGGATCTACCCGAAGGGCGCCATCATCGATGGTATGACAGCGGCCGAAAGCGCTGCCTGCGAAGCGTTCGAGGAGGCAGGTGTCGAGGGGGAGGTCTGGCCCGAGCCGTTCGGCAGTTACGACACGGTCAAGATCAAGGGCATGACCCGGACGCCCCTGCGCGTGGCGCTCTACCCGCTCGAAGTGACCCGGCAGCTCGACCCGTGGAAGGAGTCGCGCCAGCGGCATCGCCATTGGGCCTTGCTGCCGGAGGCGCGCCGTCTTCTGTCGGAGCCGCGCCTCGTCGAGGTCACAAAGAGCCTGCATGCGCATTTGCGCAAGCGCGAGGCGATCGCCTGAAAGGCCAGCATTTCCATCAGAAATCGGCGAAGGCCTGCATCAGGAGATAGAGCAACCCTGCCAGCGTGCCAGCCGCCGGAACCGTCACGATCCATGCCGTGATGATACCCAGCGCGTGCCGGCGCCGTACCAGTTGCCGGCGCTCGCGCTTTTGCGCCTTGGCAATGGCGTCCTCGGGTGTCTTGTTCAGCTTGTCGACCCGCAGGAAGAGCGAGGTCGGCTGCACGGCCGGGTTGGGCACCCCCTTGTTCATCAGCGCCTCGCGCAGGAAGCCGACACCGAAGATCGCGCCCACGGCGATATGCGTCGAGGAGACCGGCAGGCCGAGCGCCGAGGCGATCAGCACCGTGATCGCAGCGGCAAGCGCGACGCAATAGGCGCGGATCGCGTCCATCCTGGTGATCTTCTCGCCCACCATCCTGATCAGTCGCGGCCCGAACAGGGCGAGGCCGACGGCAATGCCGATCGCGCCGATCACCAGAACCCAGAGCGGCAGGGCGACGCGTCCCACTTCCGACGATCCCGTCTCTGCGGCGGCGACGATGGCCGCGAGCGGCCCGACGGCATTGGCGACGTCGTTGGCGCCATGGGCGAAGGAAAGCAATGCAGCGGCAAAGATCAGCGGCACGGTGAACAGGTTGGCGATATGCTTGCGACGGTTCTCGATATGCCTGGCACGCTCGGCCACCCATGGCCGCGACATGCCCCAACCGATCAGGAAGAAGACCAGGCCGAGCGCCAGGACGGTCAGGGCGGAGGGGTTCCAGATGCGCGAGAAGCCTTTATTGGCCAGATACATGGCGAAAACGCCGGTCATCAGCCCGACCATCACCGGAACCCAGCGCCGTGCCGCCGCAACACGATCCTCGCGCAACAGGATCGACCATTTGACGAAGCCGAGCAAAGCTGCGGCAATCAGTCCGCCGAGGCCGGGTGAGATCACCCAGCTCGCCACGATCGCGCCGATCATCGGCCAGTGTACCACCCAGAATCCCGCCGCCGCGATCCCGGCACCCACCACACCACCAACCACGGAATGCGTGGTCGAGACCGGGGCGCCGAGACAGGTCGCGAGGTTGATCCACATCGCTGCGGCGAGGAAGGCCGACATCATGACCAGGATGAATTGCAGCGCCGGCATCGCATCATCCGGACGCAGGAGGTCGCGCGAAACCGTGTTGACCACGTCACCGCCGGCAAGGATCGCGCCGGCTGCCTCGCAGAAAGCGGCGATGACGAGGGCGCCGCCGAGCGAGAGGGCACGGCTGCCCACTGCCGGGCCCATATTGTTGGCCACGTCATTGGCGCCGACATTGAGCGCCATATAGGCCGCGATCACCGCTGCCGCGATGACGAACCAGCTCAGCGGTCCCTCGATCACGAACAGGCTCGCCAGAGTGATTGCACCGATGAAGAAGACGAGCAGCAGGCCCGGCATCGCCATCGCACGCGCGCGTGACGCGGTCGCCGTCTCCAGCGTGTCGACCTTGCCGAGATCCTTGTCGAGTGTACTCTTCGCCACCTTTGCGCCCCGATATTTTGCCGACTGAACGCGCCGGTCCGGGCCTTAGCATCATCCGAACCGGAAATCATGTGCGAATTGCCGGCGCCCAGCTCCTGCAAAGCGTGGCGAGTAATTCATTTGGCAATTTAAAATTGTTTCGGCTGAGTTGCTATTAATTTTCTGTAATCCCAAATTTACACAAATCCTGAATCGGGAAAGTAATTATTTTAAATTTGTACATTACCAAGAGGAAGTGTCGTTGCGCTGCTTGCGATCGACCCATTTGCAAATCCGGTACGAATGAAGACCGGCGAACCGGTCTCACTGCTCGTGAGGTAACCATGGATCAGTTGCGTAAAGCGCGTCGCGCGAATGTGGCGCACGGCACGGCTTCCGTCCGCCGATTGGCGGGCCGGGCCGCAGCCTTCCTCGAGCGGGTTTCGCCCACAATCCTCCGCAACGCCTTGCGAGACCGGAGCGGCAATGTCGCCATCGTCTTCGCACTCGCGACGGTCCCGCTCGTCGGGATAGCCGGTGCGGCCGTCGATTACGGACGTTCGACCGGTGCCAGGGTCGAAGCGCAGCGCCTCGTCGATGCCGCCGCGCTCGCGGCGGCCCAGCGCATGTCCGACCCGAACGTGACCCAGGATGAAATCCGGGCCGATCTGGAAGGCTACATCATGGAGCGCCTGCCGCGCATGGTGGACTTCGCACAGGTGAATATCGTCTTCATGCAGGAACGCCGTGGAGCGCGTATCGAGATGGACTACGCCCTGCCCACGACACTGACGCGCGTGCTGGGCAAGGAGACCATGAGCGGCTCCATCGTCGCCGAGGCCATGGCGGCAGTGGATTCGGCTGAAATCGCCGTGGCGCTGGACGTGACCGGCTCGATGCGCACGCATGTCCCCGCCATGCGTGAGGCCACGCGAGGCCTCATCGACGAACTCAAGCCGGCGGGGCGCAATACCGACAATGTCCGCGTCTCGCTCGTTCCTTACGTTACGACAGTGAATGTTTCCGGTCACCCTGATCACATGCGCTGGATGGATGTGTCCGGCCAGGCGCGGCATCACGGGGAGAATTTCGCGGGCGTGGGGATACGTGACAATCGCTGTTATTCGCCGCCGCCCCCGCCACCGCCCCCCCCGCCACCGCCGCCATCCCCGCCACCGCCGCCCCCACCTCCCGGGCCTCCGCCGCCCCCGCCGCCGCCATCGCCACCACCACCACCGCCGCCACCGCCGGGGCCTCCGCCGCCTCCGCCGCCTCCACCACCGCCGCCGCATCCGGATCTGGGACAGCGTGCACCGGTGATGGATGACGGGCCGGTCTTCGCCATGGCGCCGCCGGCGCCTCCCGCACCCTCCGGAGCAGAGACTGCTGTTGCGACGGACGGGGCCGACGAGGGCAGCGGCTTCGCCGGTTTCCTCGCCGAGATGTTCGGTGCAGGCGAAGCGCAGGCCGCCGGTTCCTGGCCTTACGGTACGTTGACGAACGCAACCCCGGTCGATTGCGACCGCCGTGTGCCGCGTGCCAACCATTTCCATCTGTTCAACGCGATGGATGTGCCGTGGAAGGGCTGTGTCGAAAGCCGGCCCTATCCGCTTGATGTCGGTGATGAGGCGCCGAACGGGTCGGATCTTGACAGTTATTTCGTGCCGTATTTCTGGCCGGATGAGCATGACCACAATGGCAGCATCCGGAACAACTATCTTCCCGATCATGCCGGTGGCGTTCCCGGTTGGGTCGGTAATCGCTGGAACGTGCATGTGCGCCGCGCCTGGATCTGGAAATACAATTCCGGCGTGACACCCGACCAGTCACCCATCTCCAGCCGGCCCTACATGGTCGCGAAGCGGGGCCCCAACCTCGCCTGCCCGGATCCGATCGTGCCCTTGACGGGGAACCGGGGCACGCTGATCAATGCGGCGGAGAGCTTCATGTCCTATGGCTTGTCGGGCACCAATATCGCCACCGGCCTCGTCTGGGCCTGGCGCATGCTGTCCCCGGATTTCGTGCCGGAGGCGCGGCCCTATGCGCCGGGGCATCGCAAGATCGTGATCCTGATGACGGATGGCTTCAACGATTTCGTTCCGCAGAACAACCACTGGAACCGCTCGGATTACGCGGGTACCGGATATGTCGCGCGCCAGCGTTTCGGCACCCGCAACCGCAACCAGATCATGAATACGCTCGACCAGCGTACCGCCGAGGTCTGCGAGCGGATCAAGGGGCGCGATATCGAACTCTACACGGTGCTGTTCGATCCGCAGGGTTATACCGACGCATCCAATGTCGAAGCCTTGCTGGAGCAATGCGCGACGACGCCGAACCGGCACGTCTACCGGGCCGATTCACAACAGGCCCTCGTCGATGCGTTCCGTCATATCGGCAACCAGATCAACGCCTTGCGGATTTCCCGCTGAGGCCGGACAATGCCTGCAGCAGCGGGGCGCGGGGGAACTGCGCCCCGCCAGCGGTCCATGAAACGGAGTGCACGGTGAAGCTCGAGGCCTTCCTCATCGACGGACATCAGCTGGAGATGCGCCCGGCGCCTGTCGAGCGGCAATGGATGGACGCGACGCATGCGCGTTTCGCCTATCGCTGCCTGCCGCTCGCCATTGCCAATGCGCATGGCTGGGAGTTGCTGTGTCCGCACGAGACGCATGCGGTCTGGGACGGGGGAGAGGGGCTCGACGCGATCCGTGTCACGGGCACGCCCGGGCAGCTGCCAGCGGCGATCTCGCATTTCGGGCACGGCGTTCTCACCTTCCATGTGCCGGTGATCTTCCGCACCGAACCGGGCTGGGATCTGATGGTGAGCGGGCCGATCAATGCCCCGAAGGACGCGATCGCGCCGCTCTCGGGCGTCGTCGAAACCGATTGGGCGCCGTTCAGCTTCACCATGAACTGGCGCTTTACCCGCAGCGCCCAGCGCGTCGTTTTCGCTGCCGGCGAGCCGTTCTGTCATATCTATCCGGTGCAGCGGGGCGTTCTGGAAGAGGTAACGCCGACAATTCTGCCGCTCTCGGCAGATCCCGATCTCGCGCGGCGCCATCGCGAATGGTCGCAGAGCCGGGATGCCTTCAACCGCGATCTCAACCGCCCTGACAGCGATGCCACGAAGGCCGGCTGGCAGAAGCTCTATCATCGCGGGCAGGATGCCACGGGTGAACGGCTCGGCGCCCAGGGGCACCGAACCCGTCTGCGGCTGCGTCCCTTCGCGAAGGAATGAGCGGCGCGCATCAACTGCGCGGGATTCATGCGACCATTGTCTGCAAAACGCCGCCCCGTTCCGTTTCCCCGGGCCGGTTCCCCGGGGAAATCCCGGCGGCTTGCCTCATTCTGGCCGCAGCCGCGCCAGGGGGGCACTGGAACCATCCACGATGACGTAAAGATAGCCGTCATCCGGGCCGACCGCGACGTCGCGGATGCGCCATTCCTGATCTTCCAGCAGGCGCCCGGTCTGCTCGACAGCGTGTCCATCGACGCTGAAGCGTCCGAGATAGCGATGCGCGAGGTTCCCCATGAACATGTCGCCTTCCCAATCGGGAAAGGCGTCACCGAAATAGAAGGCCAGACCGGAGGGCGGGAAGCCCTCGGGGTGGTCGGGTTCCCACCAGTAGACCGGTTCGATGGTGCCCGTAACTTCCGGCGGCGTCGGCGCGAAGCGCTCCCCTGTTTGATAGCTCACCGCCCAGGTCGCGATCGGCCAGCCGAAATTCCCGCCGCCTTCGATCACGTTGATCTCGTCGCCGTTGTTCTCGCCGTGTTCGTTCTCCCACAATTCACCCGTCTGCGGATGGAAGGCGAGCCCCTGCGGATTGCGGTGGCCGTAGGACCAGATCGCGTCATCGGCCTCAGGGTCGTCGACGAAGGGGTTGTCGGAGGGGATCGACCCGTCCGCGTTGAGGCGCAGGATCGAGCCGAGGCCGGTGCTGCGGTCCTGCGCGTAATGCTGCGGACCGAAATCCTTCGAATTGCGGTCACCGACGGTCACGAACAGATGGCCGTCATCGTCGAAGGCGAGCCGCGAGCCGTAATGGGCATTGCTGTTGACGAACGGTTCGACCACGTGAAGCACCTCGACATCATCAAGGGCGCGTTCTTCGGCGTCAAAGCGCGCGCGTCCGACATAGGTGGTCGAGCGACCGCGCGCGTCGGACCCTGAGAAACTCATGTAAAGCCACGGCTCCTCCGGATAATCCGGATGCAGGGCGAGGTCGAGCAGCCCGCCCTGGCCTTCGGCATGAACCTCTGGCACGCCGGAAACCGCGTGCATTTCGCCGCTGTCGCGGTCAATCAGCTGGATGCGACCGGGACGCTCCGAGACCAGCATCATACGGCTATCGGGCAGGAAGACCATCGACCACGGATTGGCCAGCTCCTCGACCACGGTCTCCACGGTGTAATCCGCCTGCGCGGTGGCGGGCAGGATGACAGTGCCGGCGATTCCGCCGGCGAGGATCAGTGAAAGCGTGCTCGCCTTCGCCATCGCGCCGCGAAACGCTCCTCGCGATTCTGCTCGCAGCGCGAGGGGGCGATGTCGGGAATGCGGCTTTTGCGGCCTTGCCTGCATGAGTCACTCCTTTCGTGAAATGGCGTGACGATAAACGACAGCGGTGACGACAGTTCCATGCAGCGATGCGCAGTCGCGATTTCCAGTATGCAAGTTCAGCTGCGCGGCTCGTCTTGGCCCGGGATGAACGCGCGCAGGGCCGCACGGGCCCGGCGAAAGGCCGGACCCGTGCGACGCATTCGTCCAGGCGATCAGAAACTCATGATCCGGGCATTGGGCGCAACGAGGCGGCGGCCCATCTCGGCGGGGTCTGCCGCCGTGACGCCATCGATCAGCGCATCCGGGCCGACGCCCTTGTTGGGCAGATAGATGGCGCAGACTTCGACCTGTGTTCCGGTCTCGTCCATGATCGTGCGCATCAGCCCCTGCGGGCTCATGCCGCGCGGCTCCTGCGGCGCGGTGGCGGATTCGGGTGCTTCCTGCAGCGCCATGTCGGCGGCGGGGCCGCAAAGCAGGATGTGCGCTGAAGCGCCGGCCTGGATCGACTGCAGGGTCAGAACCATCGACATCAATTGTGTCTGGGCATCGGGTGCCGTGAGGATCGTGACGAGATCGACATCTTCTTCGGCCATGGCGGGGGCCGATACGGCGAGAGCGGAGACGGACATGGCGGCTGCGACGGCCATGGCTGCGAATGTCTTCTTCATGGCTTTCTCCTTTGCGGGTTTCATCATCGGAAGCTGGTTTTCCCATTCCTCACATTAGCGAGTGATGGGATTCTGAACTAACCCGTTCGCCCCGTCTTTGATCCGTGTCATCTGCGCGCAGGCGACTGTTTGCTGCGCAACCTGATGGAACACCATGCTGCCCGGCGGCGTTCTTCGCGTCCGGGCGTGCAGGCGAAGGAGGGCATGGTCATGCGGTTTTCACCCCACACCAATGTGAACCGATACAGCCGCCTGGCGCCGCTGCTCGCCGGGATCGGCGCCCTTGTGGCCGTCGTGATGGCCTCTCCGCTCGTTGCGCAGACATCCTCCTCTGCTGCCGAAACGGCGCCGGCCGATCTTCAGATGCAGGGCGATTTCATCGTGGCGCAGACGCCGGGACATGTGCTCGCCAAAAACCTGATCGGGGCCGATGTCGTGAGCGCCGACGGCGATACGATCGGGCCGGTCGCCGATATCATCATCGACCAGAATCGCCAGCTCGTCGGAATCACGGTCTCCGTCGGCGGTCTTCTCGGGATCCGGAAGCGCGAAATAGGCATACCCGTCTCGGCCATGGCCACTGCGCGGGATGTCGAGGGGACCGGCTCCGCCGACGCGCGCGACGATTCGTTCAATGACCCCGTCTCCGACGTGATCCTCACCCTCGATTCCGAAGCGATCGCGCAGGCACCCGAATTCGCGCGGCTCGAGGATATTCCGGGCCTCGGTGGCGGCACGGCGGTGTCACCGGACGGGACACCGAGCGAAGAGCGGCAGAGCGACTGACGGCAACAGGCCAGTCGCGTCAATCGGTACTCTGGATATCCTGGCCCTGCGCTTCGACGCGGTCGGGATTTCTGCGCAAGGGGCGCAGCGCAATGCCGGTTACGCGCAGGCCGGCCAGCAGCACGATGCCGTAGACCAGCCCGCCGCTTACGGCGAGGATCGCAAGGCTGGCCTCGGCGGCCAAAGCCTCAAAATGACGCTCGGCAAAGGTGAGGGCGGGCGCTTGCAGGCCGGCGACGAGAAGAGCCAGCATCAGGCAGCCGGCGAGCGCGATCATCAAGCTCTTGCCCAGAAGCGCGTTCGGTGCGCTCCAGGCGCGGCGCTGCGCGATGACGAGCAGCAGGCCGAGATTGACCCAGGCACCGATCGCGGTGGCGAGTGCGAGGCCAACGACACCGAACGGGCCCGTCAGCACGATCTTGAAGGCGATGTTCACCGCGACCGCCGTGAGCGAGATTTTCAGGGGCGTCACCGTGTCGGAGCGCGCATAGAAGCTCGACAAGGCCGAGCGCATCAGCACCACGGCGGGCAGGGCGAGCGCATAGGCGGCGAGGATCGCACCGGAGGCCGCCGCGTCCTGTGCGGTGAAGGCGCCGCGTCCGAACAGGGCCAGCATGATCAGATCGGGAATCATCACGAAGGCCACGGTGCATGGCAGGGCAAGCGCGAGGATGATCGCCGCCGCCTGATTCTGCGAGCGATGCGCGCCGACGATATCACCCTCGGCGATACGCCGGCTCATCTCGGGGAGCAGCACGGTGCCCGCCGCGATGCCGATCACACCGACGGGGAGCTGATAGAGGCGATCAGCATAATACAGGGCCGAGACGGCGCCGACGGGCATCAGCGAGGCGATGATGGTATCGGCAAACATCGCGATCTGCACGCCGGCGGAACCGATCACGGCGGGGCCGAAAGTCTTGAAGAAATGCTTCACCGCCTTGTCCGGGCGCGGAATCGCGAGGCGCGGGGCAAGCCCGGCGCGGCGTGCCGCCTCCCAGACGAGCAGCAATTCGAGCACCCCCGCCAGCGCCACGCCCCAGGCCGCCGCATGGCCGGCCGTCGGGAAGAGAAAGGCGAGGGCCAGTGCCGCGATCAGCGAGGCATTGAGCAGGATCGGCGCCGCAGCGGCTGCGGCGAAACGGTCATGCGCGTTCAGAAGGGCCGAGAGCATCGTCACCAGCGTGACGAAGAGCAGATAGGGAAACGTGATGCGCGTCAGCGTCACGGTAAGATCGAAGCGCTGATCATCGCCCACCACGCCCGGCGCGAGGGCCGAGACGAGCCAGGGCATGAAGGCCAGCGCCAGCACGAGCATGCCGATCTGGATGGCCAGAAGCAGCGTCCAGATCCGACTTGCGAAGAGATGGCCTGCCTCGGTGCCGTTTTTTTCGCGGGTCTGGGCGTAGGTGGGGATGAAGGCGGCGTTGAAGGCGCCTTCGCCGAAGATCGTGCGGAAATGGTTGGGCAGGCGCAGCGCGATGACGAAGGCATCGGCGACCGGTCCGACGCCCATGATTCCCGCCATGACGACGTCGCGCGCGAAACCCGTGATCCGCGAGACCATCGTCCAGCTGCCGACCGAAGCGATCTTTCTGAGCATCTCGCGAATCCGTCACAGGCGGCGCATCCATCGCCGCCGATCAGCGTTGTTTTGCGCATGCCGGGGCATGATGGCAAGGCCTCATGCTTGCAAGGGGGTGCGGGTGCGGTTACGAAAACCTGTGCGCGACAAGGATCGGCAAGCCATGGACGATCAGCAGCAGAACGAAAACCCGGCGGCAAATGTCAGCGACCCGCTGAAGCTGCTCGCTCTCGACAGCGACGACCTCGCGGTGATCTCCGCGCATCTGCAGCATGGGCAGCTGCGCGTGTCGGATCTGGCCTATCTGCGAAGCGAGCGACGTTTCGCCTTGTGCCTCGGGCGCTACGAGTGGGAGCATGCCCCGGAAGCGCCGCGCCGCCGCAGGCTCACCGGCCTGCATTTCGAACGCGTCCTCGCCGCGCAGATGCGCAATCTTGACCCGCGCATCCGCGAGACGGCGCTGGAACTCATCGCCATCGGCTTCGAGCCGGGCGACGCCCCATCGGGCGCCATCATCCTCTTCTTCGCCGATGATCGCGCCCTGCGGCTCGAAGTCGAGTGCATCGAGGCGCAGATGCGTGATATGGGCCCCGTCTGGGAGGCGGATCCGCCGCCGCCGATCGAAACTGAGGAAAACGAGTAATGCCGTTTCGGCTCGATGCGCGCCAGGAAGATTTCGATGCGGCATTCGCCGCCTTCCTCGGCACCAAGCGTGAAATCTCCGAGGAAGTCGACGATACCGTCCGTACCATCATTTCGGATGTGGTGGCGCGCGGCGATGCGGCTGTGATCGATTATACGCGCCGCTTCGACCGGCTCGATCTCACCCCGCAATCCCTGCGGGTCAGCGACGCGGAAATCGACAAGGCGCGCTCGGCCTGCGATGCGCAGACGCTGGAGGCGCTGGAACTGGCGCATCAGCGCATCGTGCGTTTCCACGAGACCCAAAGACCCGCCGATCAGCGCATGACCGATGATCTCGGCGTCACCATGGGCTGGCGCTGGACGCCGATTGAGGCGGTGGGGCTGTACGTGCCCGGCGGCACGGCGAGCTATCCCTCCTCCGTCCTGATGAACGCCGCGCCGGCGCGGGTGGCGGGGGTCGAGCGCATCGTCATGGTCTCGCCGACGCCGGACGGCGTGATCAATCCGCTCGTCCTCGTCGCGGCGCAGATTGCGGGCGTCGACGAGATCTACCGGATCGGCGGCGCCCAGGCCGTGGCGGCGCTCGCCTACGGGACGCAGACGATCGCCCCGGTGGCCAAGATCGTCGGGCCGGGCAATGCCTATGTCGCTGCCGCCAAGCGCCGGGTCTTCGGCCAGGTCGGCATCGACATGATCGCCGGCCCCTCGGAAGTGCTGATCATGGCCGACGAAACCGCCAATCCGGACTGGGTCGCGATCGACCTCCTCGCCCAGGCCGAGCACGACACCGCCGCGCAATCCATCCTCGTCACCGACGATACAGCCCTCGCCGATGCGGTCTGCAATGCGGTGGAGCGCCATCTCGCCACCATGAAGCGGGCGGAAATCGCGCGGGCGAGCTGGAACGATTACGGCGCGGTGATCCTCGTGCCCGATCTCGCCGGCGCGCTGGCGCTGGTCAACCGGATCGCACCCGAGCATCTCGAGATCGAGACCCGCGATCCCGAGGCGCTGGTGCCCGGCGTGCGCAATGCCGGTTCGATCTTTCTCGGCGCGCATACGCCGGAGGCGATCGGCGATTATGTGGGCGGCCCCAACCATGTCCTGCCGACGGCCCGCTCGGCGCGATTCTCCTCCGGCCTCGGCGTGCTCGATTTCATGAAGCGCTCCTCGATCCTGCACTGCACCCCCGGCGCCCTGCGCGCGCTCGGCCCGGCCGCCATTGCGCTCGGCGAATCGGAGGGGCTGGAAGGGCATGCGCGTTCGGTTGCGGTCAGGCTCAATCTGTGAGGATCATGGCATGAGCGGCGACGGGGGCAGCGAGCAGACGGAGTTCCGCGAGAGCGACCGCCTCGTCGCCCTGACCCTCGACGAGCAATCGATCGGGCGCGGCAGCCCCGACCAGGAACACGAGCGCGCGGTCGCGATCTACGACATCCTCGAATCGAACCATTTCCGCATTCCCGAAACCGATGCGGGGCCGTACTGGCTCAAGCTCGGAATCGTCGAGCGCCGCCTCTCCTTCGAGATCATGACGCAGGACGGCGCGCCGGTGATGACGCATCTGCTTTCGCTGACACCGTTCAGGCGAATCATCCGCGATTACGGCATCGTCTGCGACAACTACTACAACGCCATCCGCACCGCCTCCGCTGCCCAGATCGAGGCGATCGACATGGGGCGGCGCGGCCTCCACAACGAGGCGGCAGATCTGCTGGCGCAGCGCCTCGAAGGCAAGGTGAGCGTCGATTTCGATACGGCGCGGCGGATTTTCACGCTGATCTTCGCCCTGCACTGGAAAGGCTGAGCGCCGTGAGCGCCGCCGACGACAAAACCCGGGTACAATCCGCCAAAGTGCAGTCCGTGCTCTTCGTCTGTGGCTACAATGCGATTCGCTCGCCCATGGCGGAGGGTCTGGCGCGGCATTATTTCGGCAAATCCGCCTATATCCAGTCCGCCGGTGTGCGCAAGGGCGAGCCGGACGGCTTCATGAGCGCGGTGATGGAGGAAATCGGCATCGATGCGAGCCGCCACAAGGCCCGTACCCTCGACGAGCTGGAGGAATGGGAGGGGCTGAATTTTGATCTGATCATCACCCTCACGCCGGAAGCCCACCACGCCGCTCTGGAACTCACCCGCACCATTGCGGCGGATGTCGAATACTGGCCGACGCCAGACCCCTCGCTCGAACAGGGTTCGCGGGAGCAGCGACTCGACGCCTATCGGAACGTCCGCGACGGGCTCTCGCAGCGTATCCGTGACACGCTCAAGGACAGGCTCGGCTCCTGAGCCACCCGTGAGAATGCGCCCATCCCGGCTGCCGCAACGGCGATGCCACGGGCGGGCTATGATCGCCGCCATGATCGGCTATGCTGGTGGCAACGCTGAAGCAATCAAGGGGAGAACAGCCCATGGACATGTCCGACACGCGCACCATCGCCGCTCCGCGCGAAGTGGTCTGGGCCGCATTGAACGATCCCGAGGTGCTCAAGGCCTCGATCCCTGGCTGCGAGGAGATCGAGAAGCATTCCGATACCGAGATGGCGGCCAAGGTGACGCTCAAGATCGGCCCGGTGAAGGCCTCGTTCAAAGGCCAGGTGACGCTCTCCGACATCGATCCGCCGAAAGGTTACACGATCAGCGGCGAGGGCACCGGCGGCGCGGCGGGCCATGCCAAGGGCTCGGCTGCGGTGCGGCTCGAGGAAGAGGGCGAGAACACGATCCTGCATTACGACGTCAAGGCGCAGGTCGGCGGCAAGATCGCCCAGCTCGGCGGGCGCCTGATCGATTCCACCGCCAAGAAACTCGCCGGCCAGTTTTTCGACAATTTCTCCAGCATTGTCGCCCCGCCACCTGAAGGCGAGGAGACGGAGGAAGCCGCCGACGGCAACAAGAAAGGCTGGTTCGGCAAGATGTTCGGCAAGAAGGGCGAGAAGGCTGAAAAAGACGTTGCCGAGGACGGTTCGCAGCCGTGAGCGCAACGCATCTGGATGTGCGCGAGGCGATCGCCGGACGCCGCTCGGTGCGCGCCTTCAGGCCGGACCCGGTGCCGCGTGAGAGGGTCGCGGAAATCCTCGCCATCGCTTCGCGCGCGCCGTCGGGGACGAACATGCAGCCCTGGCGCGTGCATGTGCTGGCCGGGGCCGCGAAGGAGGCGCTGTCGCGCGCGGTGCGTGCCGCCCATGATGCCGGCCCGGCGGGCGGGGCGGAATATCGCTATTATCCGGAGACGTTCTTCGAGCCCTATCTTTCGCGCCGTCGCAAGGTGGGCTGGGACATGTACGGCCTGATCGGCATCGAAAAGGGCGATCACGCGGCGATGCACGCCCAGCACGGCCGCAATTACGTCTTCTTTGACGCGCCTGTGGGCATGATATTCACCATCGACCGGCGCCTCGAAATCGGCTCCTGGCTGGATTACGGGATGTTCCTGCAAAATGTCTCGCTGGCCGCGCGCGGCTTCGGACTGGAAACCTGCCCGCAAGCGGCCTTCGCGCCGCATCAGGGCGTGGTGCGCGAGGCATTGAACCTGGACGAGAGCGAAGTCGTTGTCTGCGGCATGGCGCTCGGCTACGAGGATCGCGATGCGCCGATCAACGCGCTTCAAACGCAGCGCGCGGCTGTTGAGGAGTTTGCCGATTTCTCCGGCTTCGATGGCGCGTAGCAGCCGGCGCAGCAACGGATAGGGTTTCATGAAACTGTTTTCCTGCGGCGTGTGCGGCTCCACCGTGCATTTCGATTCGATCCGTTGCGAGGCCTGCGGCACGGGGCTGGGCCTTGCACCGGATATCTGTGATATCGCCATGCTTCGTGATGCTTGCGGCATGGCCGAGGATCGCCATGGCGGGCGCTGGCGGCTTTGTGCGCACAACACTCCCGATGCAGGCTGCAACTGGCTGGTGGCCGAGGCGGATGACGACCCGTGGTGCCTCTCATGCCGGCTGAACCGCGTCATCCCCAATCTCGCCAATCCGGATCATCGCCGGCTGTGGAAGCGGCTGGAGGCGGAAAAGCGCCGCTTCGTCTATTCGGCTTTGCGATTCAACCTCCCGATCACACCGCAATCGCGTGATCTGCGGGGCCTCGCCTTCGATTTCCTCGCCGACGGGCCGGGCTTTTCGGAGCGGGTCCTGACCGGCCATGCGGGTGGTGTCATCACCATCAACATCGCCGAGGCCGACCCCGTCGAACGCGAACGCATGCGCCAGGAGATGGACGAGCCCTACCGCACCATTCTCGGCCATTTCCGCCACGAATCGGGCCATTACTACTGGGACCGGCTGGTGCGGGACACGGACCTGCTGGAGCCGTATCGCGTCCTGTTCGGCGACGAGCGCGTCGGTTACGGCGCCGCGCTGCAGGCGCATTACGAGAACGGCCCGCCGGTGGATTGGGGCGAACGCTTCATCAGCACCTACGCGACCTGCCACCCCTGGGAGGACTGGGCCGAGAGCTGGAGTCATTACTTCCACATGGTCGATACGCTGGAGACCGCCTTCGCCTACGGCATGCGCCTCACGCCGCGCACCGGGCTGACGGGGGCGTTGAGCGTCGATGCCGGCCTCGACCCCTATGAGACGCGCAATTTCGATGCGCTGATGGCGCAATGGATGCCGCTGACCCTCGCCCTGAATTCGCTCTCGCGCAGCATGGGCCACGCCCATGCCTATCCCTTCGCGCTGGCGAGTCCGGTCATCGACAAACTGCGCTTCGTCCACCATGTGATTCACGGCGGCGTGTTTGCGGATGGCCGGTCCAGGCCGAGCCCGGAGATCGCGTCATCCTTTTGATGAAGGAGCATGAGGCATGAGCGAACGAGCCGAAATCGTCATCATCGGCGCCGGAACCACCGGGCTTTCGGCCCTGCGCGAGGTGCGCCGGCATACCGAGGACGTGCTCCTGATCAATGACGGGCATTGGGGCACGACCTGCGCGGCGGTCGGCTGCATGCCCTCGAAAGCGCTGATCGCGGCGGCGGATGCCTTTCACGCCCGCAAGGGTCTGTCGGAATTTGGCGTATCCGGCGCGGATGATCTCACGATCGACATCCCCGCCGTGATGCGGCGCGTGCGCCGGCTGCGCGATGATTTCGTCAAGGGGCCGCAAAGCGTGCGCGAGACGCTGGGCGAACGCGCCATTTCCGGGCGCGCCCGGCTCGCGGGTCCGCAGGAGGTGATCGTCGGCGACAGGCGCATCCGCGCCGGCAAGATCATCCTCGCACCCGGCAGCACGCCCATCGTGCCGAAGCCGTGGCGGGCATTCGGGGAGCGCATCCTCACCAGCGACACCCTGTTCGAGCAGGCGGATCTGCCGGCCCGCATCGCCGTGGTCGGGCTCGGCGCCATCGGTGTCGAACTGGCCCAGGCCCTGGCGCGGCTCGGGATCACGGTGGCGGGTTTCGATGCGCTCGACACCGTGGCGGGAATCAGCGATCCGAAAGTGCGCGACAGCGCGATCACGGCCCTGCAAAAGGATTTCGCCCTGCATCTCGGGGCGCCGGCGGAGCTTGCGGCGCATGCGGATGCGCTTCGCGTCGGGGGCGCAGGCAGCAGCTTCGAGGCCGATGCAGTGCTCGCAGCGCTCGGGCGTCGCCCACAGCTCGAGGGGCTGGGGCTCGACACGCTCGGCGTCGATCTCGACGAAAGGGGCCAGCCACCTGTCGATCCCCAAACGATGCAGATCGCCGATCTGCCGGTCTATCTTGCCGGCGACGCCAATGGCGAGCGCGCGCTCCTCCACGAGGCGGCGGATGAGGGCCATATCGCCGGGCGCCATGCGGTCGCAACGCGTGACGAGCGGCTGCGGCGCCGACCGGCCATGGCAATCACCTTCGCGGAGCCGAATATCGGGATGGTGGGTGCGCGCCATGCCGATCTCGACCCGGATACGACGCTCATCGGTGAAGTCGATTTCGCCCGGCAGGGGCGCGCCCGCGTGATGGCGGCGAATCACGGTGTCATGCGGCTCTATGCGCGCAAGAGCGACGGGCGCTTTCTCGGGGCCGAGTTCTGCGCGCCGGCGGGCGAGCACATGGCGCATCTGCTCGGCCTTGCGGCAACGCACGGGATGCGTGTCTGCGAGATGCTGGCCATGCCCTTCTACCACCCGGTCCTGGAAGAAGGCCTGCGCACTGCGCTGCGCGACCTCGACCGGCAATTGCCCGACGAGGGGCGCTCCGATCTCGCGCAATGCCCGGCATTGGGGATCGAGGCGCTCGAATGAGGCCCGGCGCGGGCCGTTGGGCCCGGGCGGCACGCGCATGCTGACGCATTCTCGCCGTGAAGTTCCGTCATGGCTGCCCGGATGGTCGTGAAAGACGCGTCGGAGCCTGAAATTTGTTGTCGAAAACCCGGCAACTCCCCTGTGCGGGTTTCGGCTGGTCGGTGAAGCGCTTGAAACGCAAGGCAGTTACCGTCTAGTCTGCCACGGCATGCGGCCAGCGACTGAATGTGTGTGCGCCACCGTCTCTGATCCGGCGGCGTGCGCACGATATGGGGTGCAAAGCGCGGTTCCATGAAAAGGTTTTCGGTAAAACGCCTGATCCTGTTACTCGCCATATTGCTGGTTGTCGGCGGTGTGACGCTCGCGCTCGCGCCGTGGACGGTCTCATCGCGCGCACTGACGGCGGATGTGGCGGAGCAGCTGCGCGAGGAGTTCGGCATCGAGCTTGATGTCGCCGGACGAACGGTCATCGCTTTTCTGCCGTTGCCGCGTCTGAAATTCGAGGGTGTCTCCCTGACCGCGCGCGATGGAACACCCCTCGCGCGGGGAGGGGAGTTGCGCGGACAGCTCGCCGTGCGGCCCCTGCTGTTTGGTCGCATTGTCCTCGACGAAGTCTCGCTGTCGAACAGCCGTGTGGATGTGAGCATCAACGTGTTCGGCGATAGTCCCTGGCACCGCCTTGCCGGCGATGTGCGGCGCCGCATTGACAACGGAAGCAGCGCGTTTTCGATTGCGCGTCTCGCGCTCAACAATGTCCAGGTCTTCTATGACGATGAGCGCGACGGGACACGTCAGGTGCTGCGCAATGTTGCGCTGGCGCTGGAATGGCCGCGTGTGCAGGGCGCCGTCGCTCTCAATGGAAGCCTGCGCATCCGCGGCGAGACGGTGAACATCGCCCTGTCCGATTTGCGTCCCGCCGCGCTTCTGGCCAACGAACACTCGCCCATCGACCTGCGTTTGAACTCACGCTTTGGCCGGCTTGCGGTAACGGGCTCGGTTTCGCCGGGGGTCGATGCGCCGTGGCTGAGTGGACGGGTCTCCTTCGAAACGCCGGCCATGCGCGATCTGCTTGTCTGGAGCGGGCATGACTTGCCGCTCGGCCCGTTGCTCGGTCCGGTTTCGCTTCAAGGTGAGGTTAGTGGCGTTGGAAGCGTCGTCTCCTGGCCTTCGCTGCAACTCGGGCTCAATGGTGGCCGTCTCGAAGGCGCTCTTTCGGCGCGTCTCGATGACGGGCGGCTTGCGATCAATGGTACGCTGGCCGCGAACACGCTGATTCTCGATGATTTTGCTGCGCCATTCCTCGAATCGGCCATGCCCTCCGGGCCATGGCGCTTCAGGCGGTATGATCTTGCGCAGACGAGTGGTGCCGATCTCGATCTGCGCCTTTCGGCCAGTGAGGCACGGCTGCGCGGCCTGCGCATGAGCGACGTCGCCATGAGCGTTCTGATCAAGGACGAGCGGATCGAGTCCGCGCTCAGCCGTGCCACGCTTCATGGCGGTACGGCCAGGGGGCGGTTCGCGCTGACACGTGTCCGGGACGGTGACGGCATCGAATTGCAGGCGCAGGGTTCCGTCGATGCGATCGATCTCGGCGCGACTTTCCGTGAAAGCGGTGGCGCGACCTGGGTGACCGGGCGGGCCGACGGTGAATTCACCCTGCAGGCGCGCGGCATTCATGCCTTCGACATGGCCCGCCGCGCGGTCGGCGAGGGGCAGGTGACGATCCATGACGGTCAATTCGTCGGCATATCCCTCGACGATGCAATACGGCGTTTCGAGAACCAGCCGCTGACTGCCTCTCGCAACCTGCGCAGTGGCATGACCCCGTTCACCGAAGCGCGCGCGGGTATTCTCGTCGAGAGCGGGCTCGGCAAGGTCGTCGATGCCGGATTCGAGGCACCATCCATTTCCGGGGTGGTGCAGGGTATCTTCTTCATCCCCGACCGGCGCCTCTCCGCCCGCGCTGCCATTCAGAGCAACGAGGCGGTTGCGGATGGCGACATGGTCTCGGCGCTTTCCTTCGACATCCAGGGCCCGTGGCACGATATCGCCATCCTCCCCGACGCCAATGCGCTGATCCAGCGCTCGGGTGCCGCGCGCCTGCTGCTCGGCCCGGCGGTGGAGGCAACGCCGATCGACCAGCTGCCGGCGCAGTGAGCGGGTTCCCCATATCGGTGTCTCACGCTATTCCTGAGACTGGACGCTCCCGTGCTTGCGGCGAATCGTATCGCCAAGCGAAAACGAAAGGCTCCCGACCATATGCACGCCGACCACCTGTTCGAGGAGGGTGAAAACTGCTGGCGGGTGGCGCAAGCGGATCGGGTCGCGTGCCTTGTTGATGGCGAGGCCTATTTCAGTGCCTTCAAGCGGGCCGCGCTCAACGCACAGGGCTCCATCCTGATCATCGGCTGGGACGTCAACAGCCGCATTACACTCGAATATCCCGACCGGGCGATGCCGGGTGTTCCCAATACGCTCGGCGAATTTCTCACCTTTCTCCTGCAGCGGCGCAAGGAACTGCGTATTCATGTGCTGAACTGGGATTCACCGCTGCTCTACAAGATCGATCGCGAATGGCTGCCGCGTCTGCGCATCGACTGGCTCAGACACCGCCGCGCCTCCTATGCCCTTGACAACCAGCATCCCGTGGGGGCGGCCCAGCATCAGAAGCTCGCGGTGATCGACGATAGGGTGGCTTTCGTCGGCGGGATCGACTTCTCCGCCGGGCGCCTCGACAACCGTGCACATGACCCGCTCGATGAAGGCCGGCGAGAGCCTGGCAGTGGCGAAATTCCGCAACCCCATCACGATATCCAGATCGCGGTATCCGGCGAAGCGGCCCGATGCATCGGCGAGATCGCCCGCGAGCGCTGGAAAATCGCCACCGGTGAGCAACGCGCAGCTCCCGCCGGGCGCGGTGATTCCGACGTGATATGGCCGGATGGGCTCAAGCCCGATTTCAGCGATCACCCCGTCGCCATCGTCCGCACCCGCCCGGCCTGGAAAGGCCTCACCGAGATGCGGCAGGTCGAGGCGCTCTATCTTTCTTCGATCGCCGCAGCGCGCGAATGGATCTATATCGAGAATCAATATGTGACATCCACCTGCATCGGCGAGGCGCTGGCGGCGCGTTTGCGCGAAGCCGGCGGGCCGGAGATCGTCATGATCCTGCCGCGCGAGCCCTCGGGCTGGATCGAGCAGACGGCGATGGGCATGAATCAGCGTCGCGTCCTCGCCCTTCTGCGCGAGGCCGATCACGCCGATCGGTTGCGCGTCTACATTCCGATGACGGGGGAGGCGGGCGACGTGCCGATCATGGTGCACGCCAAGACGATGGTGATCGATGGCACCTTTCTGCGCATCGGTTCCTCCAATCTCAACAATCGCTCGATGGGCCTCGACAGCGAATGCGACATCGCTCTCGCCGCCGAGCCGGACAGTGCGGATATGCAGCGCATGACCGGCTATCGTGATGCGCTTCTCGCAGAGCACCTGGTCTGTGAGCCCGCCGATGTCGCGGCAGCAATTGCGCGGGAGGGGACGATGGCGGCGGCGATCGAAAAGCTGCGCCCCCGGACGGGCCGCACGCTGATCGATTTTCCGCGCACACCGCCCGATCAGCTCGACGCCATCATCGGTGATGCCGGTATTCTCGACCCGACCGGAACGCCCGAGCCGGAACGGCTCGCCGACAGCCTCACGGCCGATACCCTCGCGCGCGGCCAGCTGCGCAGCGCGCTGATCGGTCTGGGGGCGACACTCGTCGCGCTGATCATCTTTGCGCTCTTCTGGCAGACGCGACCGGGAGAAGCGCTGGACGAGGCGGGTCGGCTGAGTGCGGTGGGGTTCGTCCCGTCATGGTGGGGTGGCGTGGCGCTGATGCTTGCGGGTTATCTCGTCGCCGGATTGGTCATGTTTCCACTGCTCATTCTGATTCTGGCCACGGGCCTGATCTACGGTCCCCTTGCAGGATTGTTGATCGCCACTGCCGGATCGCTTGCCTCGGCCTGCCTCGGTTACGCGAGCGGCCTTCTGATCGGTCGCTCGCGCCTGCGCAAGCTCACGCGCGGGCGGCTCGAACATGTCGGGCAGGCGTTGATGCGCAGCGGCGTGCTGTCGGTTCTGCTGATCAGGCTGATACCCGTGGCGCCATTCGGTCTCGTCAACATGACGGCGGGGGCGCGACGAATCGCCTTTGCGCCCTATCTCGCGGGGACGGTGTTGGGTCTCGCGCCCGGCGTGACCGCGATTACCCTGTTTTCCGGGCAATTGCGCGCGCTCGTTCTCGAGCCGAACCCGTTCAATATCGTGCTGTTCGTTGTCGTGCTGGCGGCGATCGCGGGGCTTGGCGGCTTCATCTGGCGTCGTTTCGCCGAGGGACTTTCGGGCCCTGCCCGTTGAGCGACAAGGGTTTCGATGTGTTCCACCGTTTTCGTGCCGCTTCGTACAACATCCATCGTACCGTCGGATCGGACAGGCGCCATGACCCGCAGCGCGTCGCGCAGGTGATCCGCGAGGTCGGCGCCCCCGTGATCGGCCTGCAGGAAGTGAACTGGCGGCCCGAGCGCGAACTCGGCGGTGAATCACAGGCCGAATTCCTCGCCCACCTTCCGGGCTACGAAGCGATTGCCGGCTCGAATCTGATCGAGCATCGCGGACATTACGGCAATATGTTGCTCACACGCTATCCGGTTCTCGCCGTGCAGCGCCATTCGATCCTCTACAGGGCCCGCGAGCCGCGTGGTGTGGTCGACGTCACCCTCGACATTGCCGGGCAGCGCGTTCGGGTGCTGGTGACACATTTCGGTCTGTCCCTGCGCGAACGACGGTTCCAGGCGAACCTGCTTGTCGAGATTATCGCGCAGGCGACGCCGGAACCGGTGTTGCTGCTTGGTGATCTCAATGACTGGATTCCAGGCAGTCCCAGCATTGCGCCGCTTCTGGCCGGCTGTGATCCGACCCGCTCGCCGGCGAGCTTTCCGTCGGGGTGGCCGCTTTTTGCGCTCGACCGGATCGTGACCTGGCGGGTCGGTTCGCCCTTGCGCGTCTACGCCCACCGCTCCACGGTGGCGCGGTGGGCGTCCGATCATCTGCCGGTCGTGGCTGAAATCGGGATCACGCGGGATCAATGATCGGCGGAACTGCTCATGTATTTGGAAATGAAGGCCGGTTCGCCCATCCGCTTGAGCAGGTTGAGCTGCAGATCAAGCCATTCGGCATGACCTTCCTCGTCGAGAACGATGCGTTCGAAAATCGCCTTGGTGCCGATGTCACCATCTTCCACCGCCTCCTGAAAGGCCTTGGTGTAGAAAGCGATGGCGTTGTTTTCTTCCTTCAGATCGGAGGTGAAGAGGGCCTCCAGCGACTCGGCGCGTTTGGGTGCCTTTTGCTCGGAGACGACGGGCTCCCCCTGCAGATAGAGGATGCGTTCGATGAACACGCTGGCATGGCCGAGCTCCTCCTGCATTTCCTCACGCATCTTCGCGCCGAGCTTGTCGAGCCCCCAGTCATCAAGCACATGGGCGTGCAGCAGATACTGGTGCACGGCGGTGAGTTCCATCGAAAGGGCTTTTTGCAGGTTCTTCAGGCTGCGTTCTTTATTCGTCATGATTTCCTCTTCATTGTGGCTCCAGGGCGTCAAGCCGAGGCCGGAAAGGGCACCGTCCGCGTGATCGGGCAGCTGATCAGAACATCACCTGCCATGATCGTCGGTCGGAGAACGCATTCTTTCGCGAAAGGTTTCATGGGCGGCGGCGCTCGCGACGTTGCGTCTGAGCGCACATTCGGTCACCAAGGCGTAACGTGACCCGGTGATGATTGAAGAGACGGAGGCAGGGCAGCCTTGGCTGAAGCAGAGGACACGAACCGCAAGCTTCTCATCGACCCCCGCGAGGGTGATGTCGAGGACGATGCCGCGAGCCCGCGCGACCGCTCGCTCCTGATCATGGCCGGCGCGATGCTGGTGGAGATCAATTTCCTCAAGCTGTCGCTCGCGATCGTCCTGATGATCATCGTACCCGCGATCGTGCTCGGGCTGGCACCGCTTGTGGTAACGGGCTGGTATGCACAGGTCTCGCGCAGCTTTACCACTCTCACCACTGGCCTCCTGCCCGCACTCGCCACTCTGGTGATCGTCGGGCTTGCCGCATGGTATGGCGGCAAACCGCTGTTTCGTACCGCCGAGCGCAGCTTCTGGTCGCTGATCTCGCTGGTCGTGCAGCCGGGCTACGCCTTCTTCCGCGAGGCGCTTCGCCATCTGGGTGAGCGGGTGATCCCTTATGGCATGGCGCCGCGCACGCGTCGCACCTTCAGCGCGATTGCCACCGCCGTTGCCGGCCTTGCTCTCAGCGCGATCGCGCTCTGGCTGGCCTGGCTGGCCTGGCCGGAGACGCGCTGGGTGGGAAGCGTCTCGGATCTGCGCGTCCCCCAGCGTCTGATCGTGCCGACTCTGGCCAACAGCGCGGTTCTGATCGGCCTCTTTCTGGGCGTTGCCGCGCTGGTCTGGAGCCTTGCCGATGCGACCATGGACCAGCCGCGCGATTATGAAGATTTCGATCTGCAGGAGCCGGGCAGGCCGATATGGCGTGTGGCGCAGCTCTCCGATCTGCATGCGGTCGGCAGCGCCTTCGAATTCCGTATCGAGGCCGGTCGGCGCGGCCCGCGCGGGAACGGCAAGATCGAAGCGGCGCTTGCGGCGTTGTCGCGGGCACATGCGCAGAACCCGCTCGATATCGTGCTGATGAGCGGTGACATGACCGATTGCGGCCGCTCGACGGAATGGGCCGAGTTCTCCGCCATCCTCAACCGCTATCCGGACTTGCGTGAGCGCTGCCTGATGCTGCCGGGCAATCACGATCTCAACGTGGTCGATCGCTCGAATCCGGCGCGGCTGGAACTGCCGCTGAGCATCGGCAAGAACCTGCGCCAGATGCGCGCGCTTTCGGCCATGGCTGCGGTGCAGGGCGAGCGTGTTCTGGTGATGGATCATCGCGCCGGGCGGTTCGCGCGGACGCTCGACACGGCGCTTGCGCCGCATCGTGAGACGATCACCGCCTTCGCCGATACCGGAAACTTCCGGGCCTCGCTGCAGGTTTCGCGGATCTGGGACGAGGTCTTTCCCATGATCGTGCCACCGCGCCCGGATGACGGGCTCGGCGTGATTCTGCTCAATTCCAATGCCGAGGCGAATTTCTCCTTCACCAACGCGCTCGGGCTGGTGCCGTCCGAGCAGATGCGCGATCTCACCATTGCCACGCGCCAGTTCCCCCATGCGCGCTGGCTGATCGCGCTGCATCACCACCTCATCGAATATCCCAAGCCCGTCTCCGCCTTCGCGGCGCGGATCGGGACCGCTCTGATCAACGGCAGCGCCTTCGTACGCAAGATCAAGCCGCTCGGGCGGCGCGCCATCGCGATGCACGGGCATCGCCATATCGATTGGGTCGGTGCCTGTGGCGCGACCCGCATCATCTCGGCGCCTTCGCCGGTCATGAGCCCGATGGCGCAACCCTATTTCTACATCCATCGTTTCGCTGCGGGTGCCGATGGCGATCTCGACCTGCTCCTGCCCGAGCGGGTCAGTCTCGGCGAGGAAGCGCAGCCGCCGGCCATGGCCGTATCCTGACCGGGAAGCCCGGTGGCCGTGCTTGACCTGCCGCAAAGACTGCTTCGCCGGCTTCGTATAAGGTTTTACAAGCGGAATGGAGGGGCGCATGGATGCGGATGACAGCCAGGACAAGGATGCAAAGCCTGAGGATCAGGCGCCTCACGCCGGCATTCCCGAATCGGCGCCCGAGCCTGCGTTGACGCACCCGGCGGCTTCGCGAGGCGACGCGGCAGACGGTGCAGGCCCAGAGGCCGGGAAAGCCGGAAAGGCCGTCTCCGCGCAGCACCGGCTCGCCGGGATGCGCCACGATCCTGAAGCCGTGCGCCATGCTTTCGAGAGCGGTGAATACCCCTATACCTCGCGGATGCGCAGGGCGGTCTACGAGAAGAAGAAGGCGGCGTTACAAGTCGAGTTGCTCAAGGTCCAGCGCTGGATCAAGGAAAGTGGCGAGAAGATCGTCGTTCTGTTCGAGGGGCGGGACGCTGCCGGCAAGGGCGGTACGATCAAGCGCTTCATGGAGCATCTCAATCCCCGTGGGGCCAGGATCGTCGCGCTCGAAAAACCCACGGAAGTGGAGCGCGGGCAATGGTATTTCCAGCGCTATGTCGCGCATCTGCCCACTGCCGGCGAGATCGTCTTCTTCGATCGCTCCTGGTACAACCGCGCCGGCGTCGAGCGGGTGATGGGGTTCTGCTCGCCCAATGAATATCTCGAATTCATGCGCCAGACACCTGACCTGGAACGCATGCTGGTGCGTTCGGATATCCGCCTGTTCAAATACTGGTTTTCCGTTACCCGCGAGGAGCAGCGCAAGCGTTTCGCTGCCCGCGGCCAGGATCCGCTCAAGCAATGGAAGCTGAGCCCGATCGACGTGGCCAGCCTCGACAAGTGGGATGATTATACGGAAGCAAAGGAGGCGATGTTCTTCTATACGGACACCGCCGATGCGCCCTGGACCGTGGTGAAATCCGACGACAAGAAGCGCGCCCGCCTCGCATGCATGCTGCATTTCCTCTCCGCACTCGACTATCCGGGCAAGGATACCCGCGTCGTCCACAGGCCCGATCCGCTGATCGTTGGCTATGGGAGCCATGTGATCGGGCGTGATGCACATATTCTGGGCAAGAGCCTTCACCCGTGAGGGCACTGTCCCAGGGTTGATTCCGATATGGGTTTCTCGAATGACGGGCACGCGTTCAGATCGGGCGGGTGTGCGCTCACGCCAAACCGCAACCCGTGGCAGTCATGTTGCAAGCCGGGCTGGCGCAAAAACGCCAAAAAACCTCTGTGAAAAACCCAATCAGAAGTCGCCGCAGCGCAATAAGGGCGTGATTTCTCCCGGTTTCTGACGGGAATCCCTGTTTCGTGGCGCTTGACGGCGGCAAAATTGCGTGCACAGATGGGTCCGCACGGAGCAAAAAAACAAAATACGACGTGCAAGAAAAACGAAAAGTCGAGGAGGGGACGATAGAGATGGCATTCGTTGCCGGTGTGCGGATTATTGCTGTTCTCGCGGTGTGATCGCGGCAAGCCACCTGTTTTGTTCGGCGTAATCGACGTCGCGAGCAGGTTTGCGCGATAATTCGGAGATACGCGTTGCCGATAATTCGGCGCATGACCAGCCCGGCAAGCCTCTCTTCCGTTCTGTCCAATGAAATTCTGTCGATCTCTTGCGTCTGGCTGCGCATGAGAGCAGATTCTGGCGGGCGTACTGAATGGCTGAAGACTACATTCTCGAAACGCGTGACCTGACGAAGGAATTCAAGGGTTTTGCGGCGGTTCAAGGGGTCGACCTCAAGGTCAGGCGTGGCTCGATCCACGCCTTGATCGGTCCCAACGGGGCCGGGAAGACCACGTGCTTCAATCTCATCACCAAGTTCCTGCAACCCACACGTGGGACCATTCTCTATAACGGCGCTGATATCACCTCGGCCAAATCGGCGGATATCGCCCGGCTCGGCATGGTGCGCTCGTTCCAGATCTCGGCGACGTTCCTGCATCTGACGCTGCTGGAGAACGTGCGCGTCGCCCTGCAGCGCCAACTTGGGACGGCGCTGCATTTCTGGCGTTCCGAAAGCAGTCTCGACGTGCTCAACGACCGGGCCATGGAACTGCTCGAGGATGTCGGCCTCGGCGGATATGCCACGCAGACAGCAGCCGAGCTCTCCTATGGTCGCAAGCGCGCGCTCGAGATCGCGACGACGCTGGCGCTGGATCCGGAGCTGCTGCTTCTCGACGAGCCAACCTCGGGCATGGGGCGTGAGGATATCGGCCGCACGGCGGATTTGATCCGCCGCGTCTCGAAGGACCGCACGGTGCTGATGGTCGAGCACAATCTGTCCGTCGTGTCGGATCTCTCCGACATCATCACGGTCCTGTCGCGCGGGGAGATCCTCGCGGAAGGGCCTTACAGCGAAGTTTCCAAAAACCCGGAAGTCGTGGAGGCGTATATGGGGACCGGCCTGGAGGCGAACCATGGCTGAGAATGACGTCATTCTGAAGGTCGAGAACCTGGAAGCCTGGTACGGCGAAAGCCACATCCTGCACGGCATGTCCTTCGAGATCCCCCGCGGGGAAGTCGTGACGCTGCTCGGGCGCAATGGCGCCGGCAAGACCACGACGATGCGTTGCATCATGGGAATGGTCGCCAAGCGCGAGGGCTCGATCGCCTTCGAGGGCAACGAGATGATCAGGATGCGCTCGGACAGGATCGCGCGCCTCGGCGTCGGATACGTACCGGAAGAGCGCGGCATCTTCGCCAGCCTCAACGTCATGGAAAATCTGGAACTGCCGCCGGTGGTCAAGCCGGGCGGCATGACCCGCGACGAGGTCTTCGACCTGTTCCCGCGTCTGCGCGAGCGTCGCAACAGCCAGGGCACCAAGCTCTCGGGCGGCGAGCAGCAGATGCTCGCGATCGCGCGCATTCTGCGCACCGGCGCCAAATTCCTGCTTCTGGACGAACCGACCGAAGGTCTCGCCCCGGTCATCGTCCAGCAGATCGGCGAGATCATTCGCGATCTCAAGACAAAAGGCTTCACGATTCTGCTCGTCGAGCAGAACTTCCACTTCGCCTCGACTGTGGCCGATCGACATTATGTGGTCGAACACGGCCATGTGGTCGAGATGATGCGGAATGAAGAGATCGGCTCCAACATGCAAAAACTACAAGAATATCTCGGCGTCTGAGCCGCGCCAGCAACGGAGGACAAGAAATGGTTTCACGCAAACTTCTCTACGGCCTTTCGGCCATCGCCCTCATGAGCGCCACGAGCGCCCATGCCATCGACGTCAAGCTCGGCGTCCTCACCGACATGTCCGGCCTCTATGCCGACCTCAGCGGACAGGGTTCGGTCTGGGCCGCCGAACAGGCCGTGGCTGATTTCGGTGCCGAAGAAAAGGGCATGAATGTCGAGATCGTCTCGGCTGATCACCAGAACCGCCCGGATGTCGGCTCGACCGTCGTGCGCCAGTGGTTCGATGAGGATGATGTCGATGCCGTCGTCGATGTGCCGACCTCCTCGGTGGCGCTCGCGGTCAACGAACTGACCCGCGACCGCAACAAGGCCTTCCTCGTCTCCGGCGCCGCCACGGCTGCGCTGACGGGTGAGCAGTGCTCGCCGAACACGGTGCACTGGACCTATGACACCTGGTCGCTCGCCAACGGCACCGGACGCGCCATCGTGGAAACGGGCGGTGAGACGTGGTTCTTCGTGACGGCGGACTATGCCTTCGGTCATGCTCTCGAGGCGGATACGACGGCTGTCGTGGAAGAGTTTGGTGGCGAGGTTCTCGGCTCGGTCAGCCATCCGTTCCCGGGTACGGATTTCTCCTCCTTCATCCTGCAGGCGCAGGGGTCCGGTGCGCAGATCATCGGTCTCGCCAATGCTGGCGGCGACACGGTGAATGCGGTCAACACCGCCGCCGAGTTCGGCGTCGTCCAGGCCGGGCAGAACCTCGCCGCGCTCCTGATGTTCATCACCGACGTGCATGCGATCGGTCTCGAGAACGCCCAGGGCCTGATCTTCACGGAAGCGTGGTACTGGGATCAGAACGATGAGAATCGCGCGTTCGCTGCTGATTTCGAGGCGGAGTTCGGTGGAAACAAGCCGACAATGGTCCAGGCCGGCGTCTACTCCTCGGTCATGCATTACCTGAAGGCCGTCGAGCAGGTCGGTTCTGCGGAGGACGGCGCTGCCGTCGTCGCGGCGATGAAGGAAATCCCCACGGAAGACAAGCTCTTCGGTGAGGGCATGGTCCGCGAAGACGGGCGCAAGATCCATGACATGTATCTCTTCGAGGTGAAGTCGCCGGAAGAATCCACGGGGCCCTGGGATTACTACACCCAGCGCGCCGTGATCCCGGCTGACGGTGCGTTCCGTCCGCTCGAAGAGGGTGGTTGTGAATTCGTCGCTTCGGCCGACTGAGCATCGATGTGATCTGGTTCGTGAGGGGCGGCGCCTGGCTGCCGCCCCTCACGCCTTCCTGAAAAGCAGACAGGGGATATAGGACGGATGTTCGAGCTTCTCGGAATCCCGCCACAGGCCTTCTACGCGCAATTGACGCTCGGTCTCGTCAATGGTGCGTTCTACGCCGTGCTGAGCCTCGGGCTCGCGGTGATCTTCGGCCTGCTGAACGTGATCAACTTCACCCACGGCGCGCAATACATGATGGGCGCCTTTGCCGGCTATATCCTGCTGACCTATTTCGGCGTTCCCTATTGGGGTGCGCTGGTTCTGGCGCCGATCATCGTCGGTGCGGTCGGTATCGTGATCGAGCGCACGATGTTGCGGCATCTGTACCATCTGGATCACCTTTACGGCCTGCTCCTGACATTCGGCCTGGTTCTGGTGATCGAGGGGCTGTTCCGACAGCAATATGGCGTGTCCGGACGGCCGTTTCCGAACCCGCTCCAGGGCGGACAGAATCTTGGCTTCATGTTCCTGCCGAACTATCGCCTCTGGGTGATCGTCGCTTCGGTCGTCGTCTGTTTTGCGACCTGGTACCTGATCGAGCAGACGCGGCTGGGCTCCTATCTGCGTGCCGCGGTCGAGCGCCCGGATCTGGTGCAGGCCTTCGGTATCAATGTTCCCGTCATGGTGACGCTGACCTACGGTTTCGGTGTGGCGCTGGCCGGTTTTGCCGGTGTGCTCGCGGCGCCGATTCAGGTGGTCTCGCCGATGATGGGCATGAACATCATCATCGTGGTCTTCGCCGTCGTCGTGATCGGCGGGATGGGTTCGATCCTGGGTGCGATCATCACGGGCTATTTCCTCGGTCTCGTCGAAGGGCTGACCCGCGTATTCTATCCCGAAGCGTCGAGCACCGTGATCTTCGTGATCATGGCGATCGTCCTGCTCATCCGGCCCCAGGGCCTGTTCGGCAAAGCGAAATAAGGCGCTGATCATGACTGCACAAAACAGAACCCTCATCGCCTTCATCGCCTTCATCGTGATCGCTCTCGTTGCACCGTTCTTCCTCTACCCGGTGTATCTGATGAAGATCCTGTGCTTCGCGCTGTTCGCCTGCGCCTTCAACCTGCTGCTCGGCTATGGCGGGTTGCTCTCCTTCGGCCATGCCATGTTCTTCGGTGGTGCTTCGTATTTCACGGGGCATATCGCCAAGGTCTGGGGCTGGTCGCCGGAACTCGCGATCCTTGCGGGGACGGCCTGCGCCGCGCTGCTCGGCCTCGTGGCCGGCTTCATCGCCATTCGCCGGGCGGGAATCTATTTCGCCATGGTGACGCTGGCACTGGCGCAGATGTTCTTCTTCTTCGCCCTGCAGGCACCCTTCACCGGCGGTGAGGACGGCATCCAGTCGATCCCGCGCGGGCATCTGTTCGGGATCATCAATCTGCGCAACGACATGGCGCTGTATTTCTTCGTTCTGGCGATTTTCACCTTCGGCTTCCTGTTCATCTACCGGGTGATCCACTCGCCCTTCGGGCAGGTGCTCAAGGCCATCCGCGAGAACGAGCCGCGCGCGATTTCGCTCGGCTACAAGACCGACAATTACAAGCTCATCACCTTCGTGATCTCCGCCACCTTCGCCGGCCTCGCCGGCGGAACGAAGGCGATCGTCTTCCAGATCTCTTCGCTCACCGACGTGATGTGGCAGATGTCGGGTGAGGTGGTGCTGATGACGCTGGTCGGGGGCATGGGCACGATCTTTGGCCCTATCGTGGGGGCGCTGGTCATCGTCACGATGCAGAACTATCTCGCCGCTTTCGGCGAGTGGGTGCTGATCATCCAGGGCGTCGTCTTCGTGATCGTGGTGCTCGCCTTCCGCAAGGGCATTGTCGGTGAGTTCACCGCTTGGCTCGAGCGCCGCGAACGCCGCAAGCAGAGCGCCGAGAAAGAAGCGGCGGCGCCACGCGTGGCGACGAAGCCCGAACACGCCTGAGGGGCAGAGATTATTTTTCGTGGACCGGCGGCGGCGTGCTCACCTTCGTGGTGGGCGCGCCGTCTGCGTTTTCGCAGCGCCCGTCATCGAGAGGTGCGATGCCCGTATAGGCGAATTCTCCCAAAGCCGCCTCGAGCGCGATGACCTCGCGCTCGGCCCCGATTGCCTGAGCCTGCGGTGCTTCGATCGCGAGCTGTTCGACGGCATGGCGGTAATCGGCTGCGCGTTTGATCGCCTGCGCATGCACCCAGGCGATCAGGCAGCGGTTCTCCGCAATGCGTGCAGTGGCTGATCTGGCCTCGAATTCACCGAGCGTGCCCGCCTGCATCATGAGCTTCAGACGGGCCTCGTCGCTGGCCAGCACGGCCCGGGAGAGGGCGACGAAGGGAGTGATCAGCGTGCGATCGGCGCTCGCATCCTCGGCGATGCGATTAAACAGCGGGGCGGGCGATGTCCCGCGCGACCAGCGTAGCGGGCGCAGATAGGCGCGTTCGTCGTGATGCATGACGAGGCGTGGCAGAATGCGGGTGCGCGCGAGCTCCGCGAGCTGGCGCTGGAAAAACGCTTTCTCATGGGCCGGCATCAGGAAGCGCCAGGCGCGATCGCGCAAGGTCCGCTCGTCATCGGTCAGCATGAACCAGGAGACCGCCTCACCGCGCGCCTCCGCTGCAACGAGCCCGGCAAAGGGCATGACCCGATCATTCCAGATGGAGGGGGCAGGGCGCCCCAGATCCCCGGTGCGCGCGCAGCCGACGAGAAGGAGGGCAGCGCAGGCGAGTGTGGCGATCGCGCCGGATCGCTGCGCGAAATCACCGCGCCTTGCCGGTTCACACGCGGCGCTTGCGCCGCCTCGAACCGCGGGCCGGGCCGGTTTCCTCATGCGTACCGCGCGGATCAGGCTCGGTCGGTTCCGTGTGGCGCTCATAGCGAATTCCGGTGAACAGCAAGATCTCCCCAAGCGGGGTGCGGATGTCCGAGGTTCTGGCCGTGCGTTTGGGGAAATCGGCCAGCCGCACGACCTCTGCGCCGCCCGACGCAGCTGCATGAACCTTGTGCACGTGTGGTCTTCCCATGACACTCACTCCCCGCTGCTGCGGCCTCGGCGTGGTGATCGACGCACATTCGAGCCGCTATGGTTAACAGTTGGTTTACGCCGTCTTGAAATACCCGCTTCCATCATTAGTCGTTACAAGAATACTACTTTCAATCGCGGCCACAGTTAAGAGAGTGCTAAGGGGTTTTCTCTATCTTTCGTTAACAGTGTATTTTGTGAATGCTTGCTGACCCCGGTGCCTGCCTCCATGCGCGATGGATTCTCTTTGAGAAATCAATATGCCGATGCCGCTCGGCGGCCGGGCAGCGCGCGGCCGCGTCATCAGGATCTGCTGCGTCTGAGCATGCTCGCCGGTCACGCTGATGCGGGACTGGACGCGATGCGGCCTGATCTGGTGCAGGTGTTGTTGCGTGTGCAGACCGATCTGTTCGCAGGCGCGCCTGCGGGCGCGCGGGACGGATCGCAGGCCTTCGAACCCCTCGCGTTGGCGCTCATCTCGCGCGCACAGCCCGACACCCTGCTTTATGTGGCAAGGCAGCTCGCACAACTGCCAGATCCGCCCGAGAGCGTCCTGCGGGCGATCGTGGTGCGGGGACAGGAACTCGGCCTCGCCGATCCGCTGCATGGCGGCGGGGGCTCTGCTTCATCTGCCGCGCCGCCCGGCCCGTCACGCGAGCCGATCCCGGATGGGACGCCGCCGGCTGCCTCAACCGGGCTCGATCTCGCGCTCGCGCGCGACAGCCACGCCCTGCTTGGCGGGCGTCTGCTGCAGGATATGGTGGCGCGCGCCCGGCGTGTTCCGGATCTCGCCGAAGCGCTGCTTGCGCGCACCGACTTGCCCTCGCGATCGCTGGCGCCGCTCTATCTGCATGCGGACCAGGCGCGCCGGGCGGCCCTGCGCAGCGCCATGGCGCAGGACGGGGGCGGGGCTTCGCACCTGCGTCTCGTGCGCCCGACGCGCGAGCGCATCGCGGCCTTGCACGATGCGGCCGATATCGGCGAGAAGGCGGCTTTCGGTGCGCGCCTGGCGCAGGGGCTGGGGCTGACGGTGGTGCCTGAATGGCGCTTCGATCAGCCGGCGCGTCATGATTGCCTCGCGCTTGCCCTGCTGGCATTAGGCGCCCCGGAAGAGGCCGCGATCCGCATTTTCCTGACTTTGGACAAAGCGCTCGCCCGCAATGTCGCCACCGTGTTCGGGCTGGTCGAGATCTTCCGGCGCACGCCGCGTTCCGTGGCCTGCGCCCTGATCGAGGCGATCTACGAGATCAGCATCGTCCTGCCGCAGCGTAATACCGCGCCGGCAAATGCCGGACGGATCATCGACCATGCGCGCGCGGCGGGGAGGGGGCTCGGCGCGACTGCCCGCGAGGCCTTGCGGGCGGGAGCGCGCACGGATATGCCCGGGGAAAGTCGCGTGGGCAGCATACGCAATGGCGTGCGGGGCGCGGCCACACGGGATCGCGACTGAGCTGTCGTGGCAGCGGGTCGGGCGGGACGCTTTTTGCCCCGCCCGTAAGCTCATTCCGCCGCTTCGGTCCGCGGGCGTTCCTTGCCCTGACGCTCGTGCTTGATCAGCTGCGCGGTCAGGAAAGCGATCTCGAGCGCCTGTTCGGAATTGAGGCGGGGATCGCAATAGGTGTGGTAGCGATCGGAGAGATCGGCATCGGTGAGGGCGCGGGCGCCACCGGTGCATTCGGTGACGTTCTGCCCGGTCATTTCCAGATGGATACCGCCGGCATGCGTCCCTTCTGCCTGATGGACGGCGAAGAAGTTGCGCACTTCCTGCATCACCTGATCGAAGGGCCGCGTCTTGAAGCCGGAAGCCGCCTTGATGGTGTTGCCGTGCATCGGATCGCAGGACCAGACCACGTTGCGTCCCTCGCGCTTGACCGCGCGGATCAGGGCGGGGAGGTGGTCGAAGACCTTGTCGGCGCCGAAGCGGCAGATCAGGGTCAGGCGCCCCGCTTCGTTCTTGGGATCGAGCGCATCGATCAACTGCAGCAGGCCGTCCGGCGTCAGCGAGGGCCCGCATTTCACGCCGATCGGGTTTTCGATGCCACGCATGTATTCGACATGGGCATGATCGGGCTGGCGGGTGCGGTCACCGATCCAGAGCATGTGACCGGATGTGGCATAATATTCGCCGGGCGTGGTGGAATCCACCCGCGTCATCGCTTCTTCATAGCCGAGAAGCAGTGCCTCGTGGCTGGTGTAGAAGTCGGTGATGCGCATCTCCTGATGCTGCTCGGGATTGATCCCGATCGCGCGCATGAAGTCGATCGTCTGGGTGATCTGCTCGGCGAGCTCGGCATAGCGCGAGGATTGCGGGCTGTCCTTGATGAAGCCGAGCATCCAGCGATGCGCGTTCTCCAGATTGGCGTAGCCGCCGGTGGCGAAGGCGCGGATCAGATTCAGCGTCGCCGCCGATTGACGATAGGCCTTGAGCTGGCGATCCGGATCGGGATTGCGCGAGGCGGCGTCGAAGTCGATGCCGTTGATGATGTCGCCGCGATAGCTCGGCAGCTCGACCCCGTCGACGGTCTCCGTCGGCGCCGAACGCGGCTTGGCGAACTGGCCGGCAATGCGCCCCACCTTCACCACCGGGCAGGAGCCGGCAAAGGTGAGCACGACGGCCATCTGCAGGAAGACGCGGAAGAAATCGCGGATATTGTCGGCGGAGTGCTCGGCGAAGCTCTCGGCGCAATCGCCGCCCTGGAGCAGGAAGGCCTCGCCGGCGGCGACGCTGGCGAGCGCCTTTTTCAGCTTGCGCGCCTCTCCGGCGAAGACCAGCGGCGGAAAGCCCGAAAGCTGCTCCTCGACGACTTTGAGGGCGGCCTCGTCCGTATAGGCCGGAACCTGCTGGATCGGTTTGGATCTCCAGCTATCGGGCGTCCAGCGTTCGTTCATCGTATCACTCCTTGCGCGCCTCATACCCGGGCGCGCAGCCTCGCTCAATGTGTCAACGCGCGGCTTATACACGAGAATCGTACGGCGTGGCGACAAATCTGAACCGGTTGCGACAGGATATTGCGTTCATGTCGCAAATCAGCGAACAAGCGTGCGGTTTTGCGTCATCGACAGGCATGATCAAAAACATGGCATGTCGGCGCCACGGCGCGACAGCCGGATCGTTCTGCAGGGCGGCGGGCGGGTTCGATCCGGGTGATGCGTGTACGAAGCGATTTGACACGCGGCCCACATTCACCCACTTACACGCATGCGGCGCCGTGCGGGGCTGGGCGCCTGACATCTTTTCAATGCCTGCAGGCCCCAGGATCGGGAACGCGCTTAATGAAGGTCGTCGTCGTCGAATCTCCCGCCAAGGCCAAGACGATCAACAAGTATCTCGGCCGTGACTACGAGGTGCTCGCCTCCTTCGGTCATATCCGGGATCTGCCGGCCAAGGACGGCTCCGTCGATCCGGAAGCCGATTTCTCGATGATCTGGGAGATCGATTCCCGCAGCACCAAGCACGTGGCCGAGATTGCCCGCGCCGTGAAGGGGGCCGACACGCTCATTCTCGCCACCGACCCGGATCGTGAGGGCGAGGCGATTTCCTGGCACGTGCTCGACACGCTTCAGAAGAAACGCGCGCTCAAGGACGTCAAGGTCGAGCGCGTCACTTTCAATGCGATTACCAAGGAATCCGTGCAGAAGGCGATGGCGCAGCCGCGCCAGATCGACCAGGCGCTGGTCGATGCCTATCTCGCCCGCCGGGCGCTCGACTATCTCGTCGGCTTCACCCTGTCGCCGGTATTGTGGCGCAAGCTGCCAGGATCGCGCTCCGCAGGGCGCGTGCAATCGGTAGCTTTGCGTCTCGTCTGCGACCGCGAGCGCGAGATCGAGACATTCGTGCCGCGCGAATACTGGTCGCTCGTGGCGACGCTGGCGACGCAGGACGGTGCGCAGTTCGAGGCGCGTCTTGTCGGCGCGGACGGCAAGAAGATCACCCGGCTCGATATCGGCACTGGCGAGGAGGCCGAGGCCTTCAAGCGCGATCTCGACATTGCCAGTTTCAACGTCGCCAAGGTCGAGGCGAAGCCGGCCAAACGCCATCCGCAGCCGCCATTCACCACCTCGACGCTGCAGCAGGAGGCCTCCCGCAAGCTCGGCATGGCCCCGGCCCAGACCATGCGCATCGCGCAGCGGCTGTATGAGGGAACCGAGATCGGCGGCGAGACGGTCGGCCTCATCACCTATATGCGAACCGACGGCGTGGACATGGATCCCAGCGCCGTTCAGGGCGCGCGCAGGGTGATAGGGCGTGAATACGGCGAGGCCTATGTTCCGGGCGTACCGCGCAAATACGCCACCAAGGCCAAGAACGCCCAAGAGGCCCACGAGGCTGTGCGCCCCACCGATCTCGCTCGCCTGCCGGGTCAGGTCGCGCGTTATCTCGATGCCGAACAGACCCGGCTCTACGAGCTGATCTGGAAACGCACCATCGCCAGCCAGATGGAATCCGCCGAGCTGGAACGCACCACGGTCGATATCGCGGCCAAGGTCGGCCCGCGCGTGCTCGATCTGCGCGCCACCGGCCAGGTGGTGAAGTTCGACGGCTTTCTCACGCTCTATCAGGAGGGCCGTGACGACGAGGAGGACGAGGACGCAAAGCGCCTGCCGCCGATGTCTGCCGACGACCCCCTGAGCCGCAAGCGCATCGCCGCGAACCAGCATTTCACCGAACCGCCCCCGCGCTATTCCGAGGCAAGCCTCGTCAAGCGCATGGAGGAGCTCGGCATCGGGCGCCCCTCGACCTATGCCTCCGTGCTGCAGGTGCTCAAGGATCGTGAATATGTCGCGATCGAGAAGAAGCGCCTCGTTGCCCAGGACAAGGGACGCATCGTCACCGCCTTCCTCGAAGCGTTTTTCAAGCGCTATGTGGAATATGATTTCACCGCCGATCTCGAAGCCCAGCTCGACCGCATCTCCAATCACGAGATTGACTGGAAGCAGGTGCTGCGCGATTTCTGGCAGGATTTTTCGGCGGCCGTGGGCGAGACCAAGGACCTGCGCACGACGCAGGTGCTCGACGCGCTCAACGATTATCTCGGTCCCCATATCTTCCCGCCGCGCGAAGACGGCGGCAATCCACGCGCCTGTCCCTCCTGTGCCGACGGCATTCTCTCGCTGAAGATCGGGCGCTACGGTTCCTTCATCGGCTGCTCGAATTATCCCGAATGCCGCTATACCCGCCAGCTCTCGGCGCCGGCCGATGGTGATGGCGAGGGCGGGCAGCCCGGAACGCGCATACTCGGCACTGATCCGCAGAGCGGGCTCGAGGTCAGCGTCCGCGACGGGCGCTTCGGCCCCTTCGTGCAACTCGGCGAGCAGCAGGAGGGTGGCGAGAAGCCCAAACGCTCCTCCATTCCCAAGGGTACCTCGCCCGGTGATGTCGATCTGGAAATGGCGCTCGGCCTGCTCTCGCTGCCACGCGAGGTCGCGAAGCATCCCGAGACCGGCGAGCCGATCATGGCCGGGATCGGGCGCTACGGCCCTTACGTCCAGCACAAGCGCACCTATGCCAATATCGGGCGTGATGACGAAATCCTGTCGATCGGCGCCAACCGCGCCATTGATCTGATCGTCACCAAGGAGACTCAGGGCCCTGGCCGGCGCGGCGGCGGCGATCCTGGGCGCGAGCTCGGCAAGGATCCCGAGAGCGAAAAGCCCATCGTGGTGAAATCCGGTCGCTATGGCCCCTATGTCACCGATGGCAAGACCAATGCAACGCTGCCCAAGGGGCTCGAAGCCGAGGGCATCGATCTCGAAAAGGCGATCGAGCTGATCCGCGCCAAGCAGGCCAGCAAGGGTGGCGCGAAAGGTGGCAAGGCGGCTGGCAAGAAGACTGCGAGCAAGGCCGCGACGAGCAAGGCTTCCGCGAGCAAGGCTTCCGCGAGCAAGGCCTCTGCCGCGAAGGAGAAGAAGCCGGCAGCGAAAAAATCTGCCGCGAAGAGCAAAGCGGCATCCAAACCCGCTGCATCAAAGACGACCAAGGCCAAGGCGACGAAGACCGGATCGAACTCCGCAGAGGCCGGGAGCGGCGAGGGCGCCTGAGGCACCTTCCCCTCAATCCAGCGCGCTGAGAAATCCGTTGAATACCCCCGCGTAACGCTCCGGGTTTTCGATGTAGCTCAAAAGGTGGTCGCCGCTGCTGCGCAGGAGGAAGGTCATGCCCCGGCGGCGGGTGACGATCTCGTCGGTGATCGAGACCGGGACCACGGTGTCGCCCGTGCCATGGGCGATGAAGAGCGGCCCGTCGAAACCCACGATCTCGGCGCGAACATCCGCCTGCGAGAGATCGACCGGACCCTCCAGTCTGAACATCGTCATCGCCACTTCGGTGACCTGATGCGGGAACAAGGCGCCGGCGCGGCCTCCGATGAAGGCGAGAATGGCGCGGAAATCGAGGGCGGGCGCATCCAGTGCGATGCCGGCCACGTGTTCGGCTTGCGACGAATGGCGCAGGAACTGCCCCACAATCGCTCCGCCCATGGATTCACCCACGAGCAGGACCCGCTCGTAGCCACGCGCGCGCATCGCGATGACGGCGCCCTCCAGATCGCGCCATTCGGTAAGGCCGAAGCCGTAATGGCCGTCCGGCGATGCCGGCGCGGCTTCATCGTTGCGATAGCTGATCAGGGCCGTGGAAATTCCCGCGCCGTGCAGCAGCCCGAGATGGCGGTACCCGTCCTCACGCCCTCCGGCGACGCCGTGGACATAGATCGCGACGAGATCGCTCTCGGCGCGCGCGCCCGGCACATACCAGGCCTCGGCTGGACCGAGCTCACCATTAATGGAGACGCTCTCGAAAGGCAGGCCGAACGCTTCCTGCGGGTCACCGCGATAGCCCAGTTCGCGCGGATCGACCGGGCGGGTTTCGGGTGTAAGCTGCTCTGCGAGCGGCCCGACGCGCAGGGTATCGCTCGCCCCGCGATGCATGACCAGTCCGGCGAAGAGGAAATAGGCAATGACGAGGCCCAGACCCACGAAGCCGCAGGCGAGAATGATGCGCGAGCGCTTCTTCATGTTGCCGCCCCCACCTTTCAACCCTGTCCCAGTTATGGCGGCTCGGCGCGGTTTCAATCGCTGTCGGCGCGCAGAATTCGCTCGGTCTCTGCGCTGAAAGCGCGCAATTGCCGCGAAATCGTGACCGGGTACGGCGGGTCGGCTCTGGCAATGGCGCGGACGGGAGCGGGCAGGGTGGCGATGCTCTGGGAAGCATGCCTGCGAATGGTGTCGAGGGGCTCCGGCGGCGCGACCCGCTTGCCGTCGCACATCACCTCTGCGAGCAGCGGCAAACCGTCGGCGCATTCGTCGGCTTGCGTGATGCGATCACCCTGCGCGACGCCGTCCGCAAAGCGTCGGAAGACCTGCTTGGGCCCCGGCAATGTCTGCTTGCCGGATGAGAGCTTCATCACCCCGCGCCCCTCATAGGCGACGAGCTTGTAGGCGATGTCGAGGGCCGGCGCGTCTTCGCTGACGCTCATCGCCGTGCCGACGCCGAAAGCATCGATAGGCGCGCCGGCCTCGAGCAAGGCTGATATTTCTTCTTCGTCGAGCCCGCCGCTGGCGAAGATCTGGGTGTCGTGCATGCCGGCCTTGTCGAGCAGGCGGCGGCTTTCGCGTGCGAGGGAATCGAGATCGCCGGAATCGAGGCGGATGCCGGCAAGCCGGGTCTCGCGGCCCGTCTCCCGCGCACAGGCGATGGCGCGGGCCACGCCGCGTGGTGTGTCGTAGGTATCGACCAGAAGAACGGTCTCCGGATAGCTGCGCAGGAAGGCGGCGAAGGCCTCGCGCTCCTGCGCGAAGGCCTGGATGAAACTGTGGGCCATGGTGCCGATGGTCTCGATACCGTAACGCCGGCCTGCCGCGAGATTGGAAGTCGCGCTGATGCCGGCCAGGCTGAAGGCGCGCGCACCCTTGAGTGCCGCCTCGCAGCCATGGGCGCGGCGTGAGCCGAAATCGACGACGCGTCGCCCATCGGCCGCCAGCACCATGCGCGCCGCCTTCGAGGCGAGAATCGTCTGCAACTGGATCTGGTTGAGCACCAGCGCTTCGACCCATTGCGCCTCGATGATCGGCGCGGTGACTTCGATGAAGGGTTCATTCGGAAAAACGGGTGTGCCCTCCGCCACGGCGCGGACATTGCCGGTGAAACGCAGGCCGGCGAGTTCCTGCAGAAAGCCGTCGTCGAATTTGCCGAGTCCGGCCAGATAGTCGATCTCGGCAGAGGTGAAATGCAGGTCCTCGAGCGCAGTCAGCACATCGTCGAGGCCGGCTGCGAGGAAGAAGTTGCGCTTGTCCGGCAGCTTTCGCGAGAACAGGCTGAAGGTTGCCTCGCCGCGCATGCCGGCATCGCGATAGGCGCGCATCATTGTGAGCGCGTAGAGATCGGCAAAGAGCGCGCTGGCATGGGGCGTTCGGGTTGCGTCTGTCGGAGGGTTCGGGCTCATGGTCGTGCAGACTCCCGATCTGTCAGGCGGGTCGCGAAACACCGTGGTTACGGATCAACGCCATAGCCCGGTTTTTCGTTCGGGATCCAACTGGATTGTCCTGGTCTTCGCCCTCGACCTTGCGGGCGAATTGCGGAAAGGTAGTGCGCGTTACAACTGATTCGCGTTGGCCGGAAAGGTGGCGCGGAGAAGAGGACTTGCGACAGCATGGCCGCAGCAGATGATCTGACGAAGCCGCTTACCGGCGCGCGCCGTTCCGGCAGCGGGCGCGGCGCAGCGTCGCGCGTGCCTTGGGCAGGCATCCTCGGCGCGGTGCTGGCCCTGGTGATCGGCGGTATGGGCATCTTTCTGCTGATCCACGACGATCCGCTCGGTGGCGAGCCGCATGCGGTGGTGTCGATCGAGACCGGAATCGCCGATGCGACGCGCGATCTTTCCGATGAGCCGACGGGCGGCGCCCAGATCGCCGAGGTGCCGCGTGACCGGCCCGGCAGTCCCGGTGTCGTTGAGGACAGTTCCAGCGGCGTGACCGTTGTACGGCCGGACGGGGCCGGTGGCGGGCAATCGATCATCATCTCGATCCCCGAGGAAGCGCGCGACATGCGCAGCCGTGCCGATCAGCCGCAGCGATCACCGCGCGAGGCGTCCGACCCCGTCGGCGCTCTCGACCCGGCTCCGGATCAGCGGCTTGTCGAGCAAAGCCGTTACGGCGCATTGCCGCGCATCGGTGATGATGGCGCCCGTCCGGTCGAGGTTTATGCCCGCCCCATGCCGCCTGGCAGCGCCGGTGCGCCGGCGCGCGTCGCCATTCTGGTGACCGGGCTCGGCATCAGCCAGTCCGTGACCGGCGATGCGATCACGCGGCTGCCGCCGGATGTTTCCCTCGCCTTCGCGCCTTATGGCGGCGACCTTGATCGCCTCGTTGCGCGGGCACGCAATGCCGGGCACGAGGTGATGCTGCAGGTGCCGATGCAGCCCTTCGATTATCCCCAGAACGATCCCGGGCCGCATACGCTCACGGTCGAGGCGGGGGAAGAGGCCAATCTCGAGAATCTGCATTGGGTGATGGGACGGTTTACGGGCTATACCGGTATCGTGAATTTCATGGGCGGACGCTTCACCGCCCAGCGTGATGCATTGGAGCCCATCATCGCCGATCTTGCGCAGCGCGGGCTTGGCATCGTCGATGACGGCGCCTCTTCGCGTGCGCAGATCGGCGCGCTGGGCCGGGCGGCGGATGTGCCTGTGGCACGTGCGGACATCCTGCTCGATGTGGTGGCGCAGCAGGAGGCGATCGACGATATGCTCGGTACGCTGGAGGAGCAGGCGCGCGAGCGGGGTTTCGCCATGGCGACCGCATCGGCCTTGCCGATCACGATTGCGCGGATCGAGGCCTGGGCGCGTGGCGCCGCCGAACGCGGGATCACGCTGGTGCCGGTTTCCGCAGCATTTTCCGAAGAAGTGGGAGGCTGAAACCCGTGACAGTGAAGAACGTCGACCCGGCGCAGGATCCGGCCTATCGTCCGTGTGTCGGCGTCGCGCTGTTCAACCCGGCGGGTCATGTCTTCGTCGGGCGGCGCCTTGCATCCGCCGGGCCCGAGCATGTCGATCAGACCTATGCTTGGCAGATGCCGCAGGGCGGTATCGATCCCGGCGAAGACCCGCTCACCGCCGCGCGGCGTGAACTGTTTGAAGAGACCAACGCCTCCAGCGTCTCGCTTCTGGCCGAGGCGCCGCACTGGCTCGCCTACGATTTGCCTGGAAATGTCGCGGGACGCGCCTGGCGCGGGCGCTATCGCGGGCAGACGCAGAAATGGTTCGCCTTCCGGTTCGAGGGCAGCGATGACGAGATCGACATCGCAAGCCCTGCGGGCCACAAGCCGGAATTCGATGAATGGCGCTGGGAGAAGCTTGCCGCCACGCCGGGGCTGATCATCCCGTTCAAGCGCTGTGTCTACGAGGAAGTCGTGCGGCTCTTCGCGCCCTACGCCGCCGATTGACAGGCTGGAACGCCGGCTTCCCGTATCGAAAGGCAAAGTCGAAAGCGGGGAGCGGGCATCTTGAGGATCACCGAGGATATCCGCTATGAACTGCGCGCCGGGAACGGGGTCTTTGCCCTGACCTTCGTGCTCTTCGCCGCCATTACGAGCTTCGTTATCGGGCCGTCGGGGATCTGGGCTGCGCTGACGATCGCGATCGCGGTGACGCTGTTCTGCCTCTTCCCGATCATCCTGGAATTGTTGCTGACCTCGCCGGTCAGAGTGCTGCACTTTCTCGGCCGCGCCCTCGTTGTGGCGGCCTTCGCCCTGATCGGCGTGGCGGCGGGCACGTTCCTGATTACGCGGCTCGACGGCGTCGACCCTGCTGGCGCGGCGACCTTTGTCCCGGCACCGTTCGCGGTCCTGATGGGCTATGCCGGCTGGCATATGCGGGTGCTCGGTCTCGATTACTGAGCGGTCTGACGTGTCGCGTTACATTCCGACCAACCGCGCATCGAGCCCCGCGACCTGCGCCGCTTCCACATTGGCGAAGGCGACGCGCAGGAAATCCTCCTGATCCGGTCCGAAATACGACCCCGGCAGCGCCAGCACGCCGCGCTCGCGGGCGAGCCGCTCGGCTATGGCGGCGGCGGGTGTTCCGGTCCAGGGGTGGCGCAGATAGGCAAAATAGGCGCCGATCGATTCCACCTTCCAGCCCGGATGGCGCGCGATCACATCGGTGAAGATGCCGGCGCGGGTGAGGATGTCGGCGCGGTTTTCCGCCCGCCATTGTCGCAGGTTGGGGATCGCCCAGGCCAGTGCGATCTGCCCGGTGCGCGCGGGGCAGATCTGGAGATTGTCGAGAATCTTGACGATCCCCTCCATCGTCTGCGGGCCCGCAAGCATGGCGCCGAGGCGATGTCCGGGAACGGCATAGGATTTCGAGAAGGAATACAGCGCGATCAGATTATCGCCCCAATCCGGCGCATCGAACAGCACGTGCGGCGCGCCGTCACCGGCGAGGAAATCGCGGTAGGTCTCGTCGAGGATGAGCCACAGGCCTTCCTCGCGCGCCAGCGCGGCGAAGGCGGCGAGGGTCTCGGGCGGGTAGATCGCGCCGGTCGGATTGTTGGGCGTGACCAGCGCGATGGCGCGGGTGCGCGCCGTGATCAGCGCGCGGGCATCCGCCGGATCGGGCACGAAGCCGTTCTCCGCGCGCGCGGGCAGGGCGATCGGCGTGATGCCGAGCATGGCGAGGGTGGTCTGGTGATTGAAATACCAGGGCGTGGGCAGGATTACCTCGTCTCCCGCCTGCGCCGCGAGCATGGCCGCGACGGCGAAGGCCTCGTTGCAGCCCGCCGTGATTGCGACCTGGCCGGCATCAAGCGCCGCGCCGTATTGCGCTGCCGTTTCCGCCGCATAGGCCTCGCGCAGGGCGAGATCGCCTTCGATCATGCCGTAGCGCGCCGCATCGGCGTTGCCGGCGGCCTCGGCCAGACGGGCGAGCAGATCCGCATGGGGCGGTGAGCCGGGCACGGCCTGGGAGAGATTGATCAGCGGACCGTGAGCCCCGTCATAGGCGCGCGCCCAGGCCTGCGCCTCGGGGATCGGCGGCAGCGAGAGGCTGTCGATGAGCGGGTTCAGCGCGGCACGCAAGCGAGGCTCCTTTCAGCCGATACGCAGTTCCGGCGTATCGCCGCCGATGCCGCGATGCGCCGCGAGCGCGTAATTGTCCGTCATCCCGGCAATGTAATCCGCCACGCGCAGAGCCCGCAGCGGGGCATCCGCCGCCGCGAGACCGGCGCCCCATTCAGCCGGCATGCCCTGCGGATCAGCCATGAAATGCGCAAACAGCTCGCGCACGATCCGGTCAGCCTGGCGTCTCACGGTGATCACCTTCCGGTGGCGATACATGTTCGGATAGAGGTAGTTCTTGATAGCGCGATCCGCCTCGCGCAGTGCCGGTGAAAACGCCACGACGGGATGGGCGGCGGCGCGGATCGCATCGGCATCGGCGGGCGCCAGCGCGGCGATGCGCCGCTCGCTCTCCGCCACCACATCCTCGACCATGCGCGTGATCACACGGCGGGTGAGCTCGTGGATGCGTCGGGCCGTCTCCAGCCCCGGCCAGCGATCGTCGATATCGTCGAGCAGGCCGGCGATGAAGGGGATGGCGCGCAGATCCTCCAGGGTGAACAGGCCGGCGCGCAGGCCGTCATCGATGTCATGGGCATTGTAGGCGATGTCATCCGCCAGCGCCGCCACCTGCGCCTCGCCGGAGGCATGGGTGGCCAGACGCAGATCGAAGAGCGCGTCGAAGGCGAGAATGGCGCCGGGCACGCCGTGTTCGCGGTAACGCGGCGTCGGCTCGCCGTCATCGTCGAGAAGCGGTCCGTTATGCTTGACGAGGCCCTCCAGCGTCTCCCAGGTGAGGTTGAGCCCGTCATAGGCGGCATAGCGCCGCTCCAGCTGCGTCACCACACGAAGCGCCTGGGCATTGTGGTCGAATCCGCCATAGGGCGCCATGCAATCCTGCAACGCGTCCTCGCCGGTATGGCCGAAGGGCGTATGGCCGAGATCATGCGAGAGCGCCAGCGCCTCGGCGAGATCCTCGTCGAGCCCGAGCGAGCGCGCCAGCGCGCGGGCGATCTGGCTCACCTCGATCGTGTGAGTGAGGCGCGTGCGATAGTGGTCGCCTTCGTGGAAGACGAAGACCTGGGTCTTGTGCTTGAGACGGCGGAAGGCTGAGGAATGGATGATGCGGTCGCGGTCACGCTGGAAATCGCTGCGGGTGGGGGAAGCGTCCTCCATCACCAGCCGCCCGCGTGTCCGCGCCGGATCGCAGGCATAATCGGCCCGCCATCTTTCTCCGAATGCGCGCATGCGCCCTCTCTTCCCATTGCGGCCCAGCCCACAGGTCCTTACATTTCATCATGAGGCATTTGCAAGCCGCGTGATTCCAGCGTCGCGCGGCATCGAACGGATCGAGACCGCATGAACACGATCACACTCTCCCAGAGCGCGGCAAAGCGCATCAACCAGATCATGGCAAAGGAGGCGCCGGGTTCGAAACTGCGCATCAGCGTCAACGGGGGCGGCTGCTCCGGATTCGAATACGCGTTCGATATCGACACGCAGGTGAAGGACGACGATCTGGTGATCGAACGTGACGGCGCTGCCGTGATCGTCGACGAGATCTCCGCGCAATATATGGAAGGCTCCGAGATCGATTTCGTCGACGACCTGATCGGCCAGAGCTTCCAGATCAGGAACCCGCTGGCGACTTCCTCCTGCGGCTGCGGCACCTCCTTCTCGATCTGAGACATGGCCCCGAAACTGCGCATCGTGCTCGATGGTTCGCAGGAGCGTGATCGCGACCCTTGTGCCTGCTTTGCCGGAATCGACGAGGTCGGGCGCGGACCGCTGGCCGGGCCGGTGACGGTGGCCGCCGTCGTTCTCGACAGGCAGAACATTCCGCAGGGTCTGTGTGATTCGAAACTGCTCCCGGCCGCGCGGCGTGAAGAGCTCTTCGCGCAGATCATGGCAACCGCCGAGGTGGGTATTGCCTGCGCCGGGCCCGATGAGATCGATCGGCTCAATATCCGCGGCGCGACTCTCAAGGCGATGCGCCGCGCGCTGGCCGCTTTGCCCTGCATTCCCGATCATGCACTGATCGACGGGCGGGACGTGCCGCCGGGGCTGACGATTCGCGCGGATGCGGTGGTCAAGGGCGATTCGGCTTATGCCTGCATCGCCGCCGCATCAATCGTCGCCAAGGTGATTCGTGACCGGGCCATGCGATTCGCCGCATTGCACTATCCTGAATATGGCTTCGATCACAACGTGGGATATCCGACGCAAGGGCATCTGCTTGCCCTGGATCGTTTCGGCCCGTGCCCGATCCACAGAATGAGTTTCGCACCCTTGCGATCATGGTTGATGAAGGGTGAAGAAGATCGCCTCCTGATCTGAAATTTCCCTTGAGAATCAATCGCCCGGCAAAAATTGCAGCCCCAAAGCGGGACGCGTTTTCAATATCCCGGCAACACGATCTTTACCCTATCCGGCAATGATCCTCCTCGTAGTTCGAGTGAATGGTGCATGCCCATGGGTACCTCGCGTACCGGGGCTGCCGTCGCAACCGCCCGGAAACAGGTCTCGCGTACCGGGCGGGTCGCGGCGGCGCCTCGGATGGGGACCAAGCTCCCCGTCAATGAAATCCTGATCGGCGATTGCATCGCCGCCCTGGAGAAGCTCCCTGCGGAGAGCGTGGATCTGGTCTTTGCCGATCCGCCCTACAATCTTCAGCTCGAGGGCGCCCTGATGCGCCCCGACCATAGCCGCGTCGATGCCGTGGATGATGCCTGGGACCAGTTCGCCAGCTTCGCGGCCTATGACGCGTTCACCCGCGCCTGGCTGCTCGCCGTGCGCCGCGTCATGAAGAAGAACGCGACCTTGTGGGTGATCGGCTCGTATCATAATATCTTCCGCGTCGGCACGGCGCTGCAGGATCTGAATTTCTGGATCCTCAACGATGTCGTCTGGCGCAAGACCAATCCGATGCCCAATTTCCGCGGCAAGCGCTTCACCAATGCGCATGAGACGCTGATCTGGGCCAGCCGCAGCCCCGATGCGAAGGGGTATACCTTCCACTACGACGCGATGAAGGCGGCCAATGAGGATGTGCAGATGCGCTCCGACTGGCTGTTTCCCATCTGCACCGGGGAGGAGCGGCTGAAGGATACGGAAGGCCGCAAGGTTCATCCCACGCAAAAGCCGGAAGCGCTGCTCGCGCGGATCATGCTCGCGAGCTCGAATGCGGGCGACGTGGTGCTCGATCCTTTCTTCGGCTCCGGCACGACCGGGGCGGTGGCGAAGATGCTCGGGCGCAACTTCATCGGCTGCGAGCGCGATCTCACCTATGCCGATGCCGCACGTGCGCGGATCGCGGCGGTCGAGCCGGTTGATCCGGAAGCGTTGAAAGCCGCGCCGGAGAAGCGTTCCGAGCCGCGTATCCCCTTCCTCTCCGTGGTCGAGGGCGGCATGCTCCGTCCGGGCGAGGTGCTCACCGATGCGCGTGGCCGCCACCAGGCCATGATCCGAGCGGACGGGCGGCTGTCGCTCGGTCCGGCCATCGGTTCGATCCACAAGATCGGCGCTCTGGCGCAGGGGCTGCCCGCCTGTAACGGCTGGACCTTCTGGCATGCGGATCGCGGCGGCGAACGTGTCTGTATCGACAGTTTCCGCGCGCAATTGCGCGCATCCATGAGCGCCGCCTGAATGAAGGCGAAGTGAGCGCGCGGCCTCTGAGCGCTCTCGGAGCTGGCGGAGTCAGGCCGGAAGCTCCAGGTCATTGTTCGACGCATCATTCCGTCAGCCGGTATCCACCTGACGGCATGATGCGCTAGCCGCGCGTCTCCCCCAGCGTGTCCGCCACAGCAGCCCCGCGCTCGCCCATCTCCCGCACGGGCGGGATCGTCGTATCGCATTCCGTCTGTTGTTCGAGTTCGGCGTTGAACTCCGCGCCGACGAGCAGGATCAGCGTCGAGATATAGGCCCACATCATCGCCGCCGCGATCGCGCCGAGCGAGCCATAGGTCGCTGAATAATCGGCGAAATGTGACATATACCAGGAAAAGCCCGCCGAGGCGGCGACCCAGACCGTCGCGGCGGAGACGGAGCCGGGCGAGATCCAGCGCCAGCGTGCCGGTGCGCGGCTCGGCCCGTAGCGATACACGACGGCAATCCCGATATTGGCCACGAGGAAGATCACGATGAGCGGCAGCACGGTGATGATCCAGCCTGCCAGCGGGCCGAGCGGCAGAAAGTTCAGGATGATCGGAATGGTGATGACGACATTGACGAGCAATGCCGCAAAGATCAGCGCGCCGATGGTGAAGATCAGCGCCGTGCCATACAGACTCACATAGGAGCGCGTTTCGCGCTCGCCATAGATGACGTTGAGCGCATCGAACAGGCGCAGGACGGCGTTATTGACCACATAGACGGCGATGGCGAAGGTCGTGGCGAATGTCAGGCCCAGCGTGTCGGACCGCTGATCGATCAGGCGCGCGAGCTCGTTATCCATCAGGTCGAGCATGGCGGGCGGCAGGAAGGCATCAAGATCGACCAGCTGGTCACGCAGCCGCGACGGATCGCCGACGAGGCCATAGAGCGATACCATCGCCGCGAGGGCGGGAACGATGGCGAAGATCATGTAGAACGCTGCGCCAGCCGCATTCGCACTGACGCGGTCGCGGTTGAAGGCATTGGCAACGCGCCAGAAGACATCGACATAACCGCGAAAGGGAATGCCCAGCGGAGTCAGCGCCTTGCGCCCGCGAGAGCGCTCGCCCGCCCGCGTCCGGTTGAGTGTCTGGTCAGTGTCACGCTTCAAAAATTGCCGCTCCTGCAACCGGGCAAGATCATGATGCGCAGATAACGCGGCACGCCCCGACTTGTTCGCTCCTGTCAGAAGAAGGTGAGAGCGCGATGCGCGACCGGGGGATCAGCGCGGTGATCCGGCACATGCGGGGTTCAGCGTCTTTCTTCGACACGCTCGATGTCGCCTGATGCGTCCGCATCACTCATATTGACCCCCGAGGCCACGACTGCGATGGCGATGGTCGCCAGACACAAAAGCAGTGCCAGTGCGACCCGTCCCGTGGCGGCGTGGCGGCTGCGCTGATCGGGGACGCCAAACCGCTGATCGCGCGGTGTTCGTGCGGAAGCTTGCGCTGCCTTGTGAACAGATCCCTGCGAATGCCTGTCCGTCATCTTGCGCCTCTTGCCCCGTCCGGGTTCGTCGACTGGTCCGATCTGGTCGATCACGTCAGCGGCGGCCTGGCATCAATTCGCCTCGGTATCGCATGCTCCATCGAACCCCGCCCTTTTCGAAGAATGCTATGAAAGGCCAAGCTTCGCGAGTCGGGAAGTTCGCTTACTTTTCGAGGCGGTCCGTGTCCCATCCGGGAGATCTGCTGTTCTCTTGAGATCGGTAAATGAAAATATACTTTTAATTGTAATTGTCGTCAATGTTCTCCGGATCTTGTGCAACCATGCCGACATCGCGGGGTGTTCTGAGAGAGGCTGTCGAAACGAATTCATGGCATTTTGCTGACTTTCGCCTGATCGAGCCCTGCATCGCGTGACGATTCCCGGACAAAGCGTGTTTATTCCGGCATCCTGCGACCCTTTGGCCGATATGCCGGGAGCGTTACTGAAAATGACGTAGAGTTAGCTTGCTGACGCGAATCAGCGCCTGGTCGCAGATTGTGAACGAAGCGATGATTTATCCGCACAAGTACGTAAGCTTTCTCGGCAATCGCGCGCAGCCTCTTCCGTCTGCGCGACGAGCCGCTATGTTGGGATTCGATGAGTGCGTTTTGCGGGGCGCGAAAAAACGACGGCCCGCTGACAAAGAAAGGCTAGTGCCCATGTCCGACGGCTTCAAACTTGATTTCGAATCACTGCAGGTTCCCGCAAGCGGCGATCTCGTCCTGTGTGTCGGTGAAGATCTGGCACCGGGGCCACAGGCGGCGCGCCTGCTCGGCGATTCGGTCGGGATCATTGCGCGCGCGGCGAAGGCCGAGAAGTTCAAGGGCAAGTTCAAATCGGTGATGACGATCACTGCGCCGGGCCAGCTCGATGTCGACCGGCTGGTCATTGTGGGTCTGGGCAAACCGGTCGAGGCGGAAACACCGGACTGGCCCGCGCTCGGCGCCGCGATCGCGGGCGCCACAGCGGGCCGCGAGGCAATGCTCGTGACCGAATTCCCCGGTTTCCAGGGCGATGATGCCGCGATTGCCGGGCTCGCGCTCGGGGCGCGACTGCGCGCCTATCGCTTCGACCACTACAAGTCGAAAAAGAAGGACGATGACGACGATGCGCCGAAGAAGGGCGGCAGGCTCACCCTCGCCGGCGCCGATCCGCAGGCGCTGAAGAAGGCGGCCAGGCAGAGCGCAGGCCTCGCCGATGGCGTCATGCTTGCACGCGATCTCGTCAACGAGCCGGCCAACACGCTCGGCCCCGTCGAATTCGCCGAACGCGCCGCAGCGCTCGAGAAGCTCGGGGTCGAGGTGGAAATTCTCGACGAGAAACAACTCGGCAAGATCGGCATGCGCGCGCTGCTCGGCGTGGCACAGGGCTCGGAGCGCCCGGCGCGCGTGGCCATCATGCGCTGGCAGGGCGCGAAGAAGAGCGAAAAGCCCGTCGCCTTCATCGGCAAGGGCGTGGTTTTCGACACGGGTGGAATCTCGATCAAACCCGCCGGCGGCATGGAGGACATGAAGGGCGACATGGCCGGTGCTGCGACCGTTGTCGGGCTGATGCACGCTTTGGCCGCACGCAAGGCGAAGGCGAATGTCATCGGTGCGATCGGGCTCGTCGAGAACATGCCCGACGGCAAGGCCCAGCGCCCCGGTGACATTGTCGAGACTCTTTCGGGCCAGACGGTCGAGATCATCAATACCGATGCCGAGGGGCGGCTCGTCCTTGCGGATCTGCTCAGCTATGTCGAAGAGACCTACGAGCCGCAATTCATGATTGATCTGGCCACGTTGACGGGCGCGATCATCGTGGCGCTCGGCAAGGATCATGCGGGTCTGTTCAGCAATGACGACGCCTTGTGCGAAAAGCTCAGCGAAGCCGGGGGCGCGACGGGCGAGAAGGTCTGGCGGCTGCCGCTCGGCAAGGCCTATGACAAGCTGATCGATTCCAAGTTCGCCGATATGAAGAATACCGGCGGGCGTTATGGCGGCGCGATCACCGCCGCCCAATTCCTGCAGCGTTTCGTGAAGAATACGCCCTGGGCGCATCTCGACATCGCCGGTACCGGCATGGCGGCGGAGGCCAGCGACGTCAACAAGAGCTGGGGCTCGGGCTTCGGCGTGCGCCTGCTCGACCGGCTCGTCGCTGACCATTACGAGAGCTGACGCGCGAATGCGTCCTGCACCCGCGCTCCCGAGGGGAGGCGCGCGGGTTCAGCATTCCTCAATTCCTGTGTGCTATCACCCGTTGGAACGTGATGTTGCAACGGGTGTCGAGATTGGCCGGTCTGCGCAAACTTCTGACGTCGATGACCTTCATCCTCCTGGTGATCCGCCTCGGCGGCGCGGGGGCGGGTTTCGTGACACAACTCGTTCTGGCGCGGCTGCTTGTGCCGGAGGATCTTGGCCTGTTCTTCGCCGCGACATCGCTTGCCATCGTTGCGGCCACGGTCGTTTCCTTCGGCTATCCGGAAATCGCGCCGCGATTCATTGCGCGTTATCAGGAGCGCGGACGTCCGGGCACGCTCGCCGCGTTCCTGCAACAGACCCATCGTGATGCCTTGCGCTTCAGCCTGCTCCTCGCTCTGCCGATTCTCGCCGCAGCGATGCTGTGGCCCGGCGCGACCGGACAGGAGCGCAGTCTGTTCGCGATCACGGCGCTCTTCATGCCGATCCTGGCCCTGTTCAGCATCAATTCCGGCATCGCCCTGTCGCTGCGGGCCTTCTTCCTCGCATATGGTCCGGAGACCTTCCTGCGTCCGGTGCTCTTCCTCGTCATCGTTGCATGCATGATCCTCGCGGGCGCAAACCCGGATGCGCGCATCGTCGTCATCTCCTTCTTCGCCGTGACCGGATTGCTCGCGACAGGGCAATGGCTGCTGCTGCGCAAGCGTCTCCCGCGCACGCGCAATTTGCGCGTATACGCGGATCGACGTCTGGTCTCGCGTTGGCGACGGGAGGGGGCGCCGCAGATCGCGGTGGGCATCTACACGCTGATCTTCGCCGATCTCGCCATCCTGCTGGCTGCGATGGTGCTCGAACCGGCAAAACTCGCCGCTTTCGGTATCGCGTTGAAACTCGCGGTGCTGATCGGCTTCGGCGTGCAGGTGGCGCATCAGGTCATCCTCCCTGATCTCGCCGATGCCCGGGCTGCACGGCGCCTCGGGCGAACCAGCGACACCATGCGTGCCGCTGCCGCGTTCCCCATTGCCTTCACCCTGGCTGCGTTGATCGCGACGGCTCTGTTCGGCGACATGATCCTCGCAATATTCCATCCGGATTTCGCGCAGGCGCACTGGGTGCTGGTCCTGCTCGTCGCCTGTCAGGTTCTGCGCGCGCTTGCGGGGCCGGTGGTGCAGCTTCTGACGATCGCGGGTGCGCAGATGTTCAATGCGCTCCTGTGCATCGCTTCGACGATCGTGCTGGCGCTCGGCAATTTCGCCCTGGTCCCATCCTTCGGATTGATGGGAGCGGGGCTCGCCGTGCTGGTCGCCTGGCTGTTCTGGCTGGTCGGATCCGCTCTCGGGCTCTATCGCATTACCGGGATGCGGTGCGATATCATCGCGCTGCTCGCCGGGACACGACAGCCTGCATCGGCGCCACAGAATTCATGAACAGGCTCAATCGGCGAAACGCGACGGTGGTTGGTCGATCATCAGATCGATGGTCAGGCCGAACGCCAGCAGCACCAGACAGGCCACGAAGACGAGCGGGCTCTTAAGGCGCGCGTAATGCGCATAAAAGCCGATTGCAAAAACGATTCCGACTGTAATCCATGTCGCCATGTCGCCCTCCTTTCATTGGATCAAGGGCAGAAACAAAGCGCGCGCTCATGTATACGATTCGCAATATGCCATTTTTCTTCTTTATCTGGCAATTAAACACGAAATCTTGGTAAAAATATTCTGAATATCCAGATTCCAATCTGTATTGCGCTGCAACAAGACTTGTTCGGCGCATGCGTCGCGGGCTTGACACACCGTCAGCTCCGGTCAATGTCCGGACGACGTTTACGGAAGGAGTCATGATGAGCGGAATTCGGGTGGGAATCGTCGGCCTCGGGGCGATCGGGCGCAAGCTCGCGCAGGCGCTGACGCAGGGGATCGACGGGCTGGAACTCTCCTGTGTCACCGTCGGGGGACGCGACAAGGCGCAGGCCTGGCTGAGCGAACAGGGGATCGACTGCCCCATCGTCGCGATGCAGGATCTGCCCGCCCATTGCGACATCGCCGTCGAATGCGCCCCCGCCGCCGTGGTCGGCGAACTGTGCACTACCATGCTCGGTGCCGGCAAGAAGGTCATGATTCTCTCCGCCGGCGCGATTCTGCCGCGTCCCGAACTGGCCGAACTGGCGCGGGCCAGGGGCGGGCAGATCATCATCCCCACCGGAGCGCTTCTGGGCCTCGATGCGGTCAGCGCCGCCGCCGAGGGCGAGATCCGCTCGGTGCGCATGATCACGCGCAAACCGCCGCGTGGGCTGGCCGGGGCACCGTATCTCGTCGAGAATGCCATTTCCGTCGAGGGTCTGAGCGAAAAGCTTCTCGTCTTCAAGGGCAGCGCTGGTGAAGCGGCGAAGGGGTTCCCCGCCAATGTGAATGTCGCCGCCGCGCTGTCGCTGGCCGGTATCGGGCCGGATGCCACGACGATCGAGATCTGGGCCGATCCGGGCGTGACCCGCAATTGCCATCGCATCGAGGTCGATGCCGATTCCGCCTCGTTTTCCCTCGAGATCGAGAATATCCCCTCCGAGAATCCGAAGACCGGGCGGATCACCGCGCTCTCCGCGCTTGCGGCCCTGCGCAAGCTCGGCGCGCCCCTGCGGGTGGGGACCTGATCAGCGCCAGCCGATTTCGGCGATGAAATCTTCCACGAGCGCGTTGAACAAGGCAGCGCGCTCGAAATAGACCGAGTGCCCGGTCGCCGGCACGCTGCAGACGCGCACATCCGGAATGTGGCGCGCCACGGCGCGTATCCCCGCCGGCGCGATCACGATGTCGTCCTCGCCGGTGATCATCAGCACCGGGCAGGCGATGCGCGCGGCATCCTCCGGCCCGCGTTTGCGCATGCTCCAGATCGCCGCGCGCACGGATTCCTTGTCGAGGCCGGCATTGAGCCGGTCGATCATGCCGTAGAGCTGGTGCAGACCGGGCTCCGCTTCGGCGAAGACCGCGCCCGTCGCCGGGTGGACATTCTCCGCGAGGAGCTTTTCGCGTATCGCCTCCCGGCTTGCATACCAGTCAGCCACCTCCGGATCATCGAGCCCGTCGAAGGAGAGCGATCCCGTCGTGCAGGCGAGCACCAGCCCGGCGAGCCGCTGCGGATGCGCGAGGGCCGTTTCGATTCCGGTCCAGCCGCCCATGGACTGGCCGATGAAGACGGCGCGTTCGATCTTCAGATGATCCAGGAGCGCGATGGTGTCGCCCGCGTAGTCACGTGGATCGGGCGCGGCGCCCGGGCAGGTCGAGGGGGCAAAGCCACGATGCGAAAAAGCGATACAGGTAAAGCGTTCGGCGAAGGCCGGAATCTGCTGCCACCAGCTCATGTGGTTGCCGCCCAGACCATGGGCGAAGAGCAGCGCGGGGCCGCTCCCGGTCACCTCGTAATGAATCGCCGCGCCGTCGGGGCGTTCCAGGCGCCCGGTGCGGGTGGCGGGAAGGGGGGTATCACGCATGCGTCGCTCTCCGGATATGATCGCAGTCGAGGCTGCCGCAGCGGCGCCGTCTGCGCAATCGGGCATGCTGCCCTATCGGTAAGCGCAGCTTGCCCGATCACGTATGCACGAGATCAGCGGAAAGGCGGCTCATCGAAGGAGCGCAGCTTGCGCGAATGCAGCGCCGTACGCTGGCCGCGCAGGATTTCGAGCGTCTCCAGCCCGATCATCAGATGCTCGCCGACAGCGCGCTGATAGAACGCATTGGCCGCACCGGGCAGCTTGATCTCGCCATGCAGCGGCTTGTCGGAGACGCAGAGCAGCGTGCCGTAGGGCACGCGCAGGCGGAAGCCCTGGGCGGCGATGGTGCCGCTCTCCATGTCGATGGCGATGGCGCGCGAGATGTTGAAACGGCGTCGTTCCTGGCTCCAGCGCAGTTCCCAGTTGCGATCATCATTGGTGACGACGGTGCCCGTGCGCAGGCGCCCCTTGAGCGCCTCGCCGCGCTCGCCGGTGACCTGGCCCGCTGCCTGTTGCAGGGCGATCTGCACCTCGGCCAGTGCAGGGATCGGTATATCGGGCGGGACCAGGCTGTCGAGAATGCCGTCCTGGCGCAGATAGGCATGGGCGAGAACGTAATCGCCGATGGTCTGAGACTGGCGCAAGCCGCCGCAATGGCCCACCATCAGCCAGCAATGCGGGCGCAGAACGGCGAGGTGATCGGTGATCGTCTTGGCATTGGACGGGCCGACGCCGATATTGACCAGTGTCACGCCCTCGCCGCAGCCCTCACGCCGCGTCAGGTGATAGGCCGGCATCTGGTGGCGATGCCAGGGCGATTGCGCCATCAGCGTTTCGGCATCCATCCGCGCAGCCTGTTCGCGTGTGACACTGATGCCGCCCGGCATGACGAGCCGCTCATGCACGCTGTCCTCGCGCTGCAATTCCTCCAGCGCCCATTGCACGAACTGGTCGACATAGCGGTGGTAATTGGTGAGCAGGATCCAGGGCTGGATGGCGCGCCAGTCGGTGCCGGTATAATGCACCAGCCGGCGCAGCGAGTAATCGACCCGCACCGCGTCGAAGAGCGAGAGCGGGCGCATCGCGTCCGTGGGCGCATCCCAGACGCTGTCGGCGATCTCGTCCCCGACCTGGGTGAGATCGGGGATGGGGAAATGCTGGGCGAGGGCGCTGGCGGAGACGTCGGCCTGGCTGAGTTCGTCGCCGCGATCCAGGACGTAGGGGTAGGGGATTTCCTGTGCCCCCGCTCCAACCTGAAGCCGCGCGCCGTATTCGTTCACGAGCGGGGTCAGCTGTTCGAGGAGATAACCGGCAAATGCTTCGGGATGCGTGAGGGTGGTGGCATAGATGCCCGTGCCGAGAAGCTTGGCGAAGGCGCGTTGCGTGCGTGGGGGCTTGGCGCCTTCGGTATAGACAACCCGCAATTCCGGATACCGGAAGCGCGCGCGCGTCTCCGGATCGGGCGGGACGCCTTCCTTGACAAAGCGCGTGATTGCGCCGCGCAGGGTCTCGGCGGCGTCGTCATAGGTGCGGCTCAGCGCGTCGATCGCGGCCTGCGGGTCGGCATATTCGGTGAAGGGGGTGCCGTTTGCATCGAAGCTCGTATCCGGTGTCTCGGTCATGATGCATCCCTTCATGGTCGTGCGCTTCAGCTCTCGCCGCAGCGCACCCATTCGATCTCATTCGGGCCGTCGACCATGAAGCGTCGATCGGGCCCGTCGGCGCGCAGCGTCAATTCGCCCGTCAGGCGGTCGCCGGTTTGCGGATCATGTTCGAAATAGACCAGCGCTCCCATGGAGGCGAAGACACGCATTTCGCGCCATTCACCGTCGCCTTCCGCCAGCGCGCCATCGCGCAGGAGCATGATGCGCTCCTCCTCGAAGACGATGCGCTCGCGCAGGGCCTGCGGATCGATCGCGGCGCACCACTGGCCTTCGAGAAAGGCGATCTCCTCCTGTGCGACATCGCAATGTCGCAGGGTCGAATCGCATTCCTGACCGAATTGCTGCAGCAGATAGCCGACATAGGCGATGATGCCGATCGCGAGGACCAGACCGCCCAGAATCATCGCAAGCCGTTTGCTCATGCCGTATCGCCCTCCTCGAGCACCACCGTGATCCGCGCACCTTCGCCAACCTGATCACCGATCGCCGCCGCGATCTCGCCGATCACGCCGTCGAGCGGTGCAGTGAGGACGTGTTCCATTTTCATCGCCTCGACCACTGCGACGCGTTGGCCCTTCTCGACGCTCTGGCCGGTTTCGACGAAGAGCGCCACCAGCTTGCCGTGCATCGGGGCCTTGATGAGGCCGCCCGCATCGAGATGTTCGAGATCGACGGCCGTCGGATCATGGATCGCGACGCGTGTCTGGCGCCCCTCACGCAGGACGAGCATGGTTTCGCCAGCCTCGACGACGCTCGCCTCGACGGCGCCGGGAGGCGATTGCGCGCCCGGCAATTCGAAGGCCGGGCCCTGCGCGTCCCAGGTGAGGGCGCCCTCGACACGGGCGCCGTCCACCATCAACGGCAGGCCGGTCTGGCGCTGGCCGACAAGCTGGAATCCGTCGCTCGCCCACCACGGCCCTGGGAGATCGCCGACGGCGACGCTGCCCGCGAGCGCGTTGCGGTCATGGTCGCGCCGCACCAGAGCGAGCGCCCCCGCCGCGACGGCGATGGGATCGAGCGGGCGTTCCACGGCGCCGAGCTCTTCGAGATTCTGATCGATGAAGCCGGTATCGAAAGCGCCGTCGCGAAAGGCCTGCGCGTCGACGAGCTTCTTCAGGAAGGCGGCATTGGTGCGCGGGCCTGCGACGAGCGTTTCACCCAGAGCCCGCGACAGACGATCGAGCGCCTCGTCGCGATCGGCCCCGCGCGCAATGATCTTGGCGATCATCGGATCGTAGAACGGGCTGACCTCGTCGCCGGCCTCGACGCCGGAATCGACACGGATACCGAAATCCTCCGGCAGTTCCAGCGCCCAGAGCCGTCCGGTCGAGGGAAGGAAGCCCTTCTCGGGATCCTCGGCATAGAGCCGCGCCTCGACGGCATGGCCCTCGAGGCGCACCTCTTCCTGCGTGAAGGGCAGAGTCTCGCCATGGGCGACGCGGAATTGCAACGCGACGAGATCAAGTCCCGTTACGGCCTCGGTCACCGGATGCTCGACCTGAAGCCGCGTGTTCATCTCCATGAAATAGAAGCGGTCGGGCCGCAGGCCCTCGCGGCCATCGGCGATGAATTCCACCGTGCCGGCGCCGACATAACCGACGGCGCGGGCGGCCTCGACCGCGGCCTTGCCCATGGCCTCGCGCATTTCCGGTGTCATGCCCGGGGCGGGCGCCTCCTCGATCACCTTCTGGTGCCGGCGCTGAAGCGAGCAGTCGCGCTCGTTGAGATGCACCACGTTGCCGTGCTGGTCGGCGAAAATCTGGATTTCCACATGGCGCGGGGAGAGCACGTATTTCTCGACCAGAACACGTGGATCGCCGAAGGAGGCCTGTGCCTCGCGCATGGCGGAGGCCAGCGCATCATCGAATTCCGTGGCCTTGTCGACCCGCTTCATACCCTTGCCGCCGCCGCCGGCAACAGCCTTGATCAGCACCGGATAGCCGATTTCATAGGCCTTCTGGCGCAGAAAATCAGGGTCCTGCTTCGAGCCGTGATAGCCCGGCACGACGGGTACGCCCGCCTTTTGCGCGAGCGCCTTGGCGGCATCCTTGAGGCCCATCGCCCTGATCGCCGAGGCGGGCGGGCCGATGAAGGCAATGCCGTTCTCGGCGCAGGCCTCGGCGAATTCGGCGCGCTCGGAGAGGAAGCCGTAGCCCGGATGGATGCATTGCGCGCCGCTTTTGAGCGCCACATCGATCACCTTGTCGATGCGCAGATAGGATTCGGACGCCGGTGCCGGGCCGATCTCCCAAGCCTCGTCGGCCATCTGCACGAACAGCGCATCCGCATCCGCCTGCGAATGCACCGCGATGGTGCGCATGCCGAGCGCTTGCGCCGTCCTGATGATCCGGCAGGCGATTTCGCCGCGATTGGCGATGAGTACCGATTCGAACACGCGAGTATCCCTGTCGCAGATGAAGCTTCATGTCCTTTGGAAAACGGGAGCGCCGTCAGGTCAAGAGTGAACCGGCCCGCACGCTTCACGACTTCGTCGGAAGCGCGTCATGATCGAACAGTGCCATGAATTTCCGGTCGATGCGATCCTTGACCAGCCAAGGCAGGCGCCCGGCGAAAGCGAAGCTGCCGCCGCGTGAGGCGATGGCGCTTCCGTCGCCGGTGGCGATCAGCATCAGCCAGTCCTTTTGTGGTATATGTGGGCTGAGCGCCTCGCCGCGAACAAGGGCACGAATGTTGCGGCGAAGGGCAGGCCCCTGACGCACGGCGAAGACGCCCGCCTTGGGACGCGGATGCGCGGTCATCGTGGCACAATCACCCACGGCGAAGACGGCGTCCTGGCCGCGCACACGCAGATCTTCCCCGATTGCCAGAAACCCGTCCGGCGTGCGTGCGAGATCACCCTCGGCGAGCACCGCCGGCGCCTGCGCATGCGAGGCGACGAGCACGGCATCGGCAGTGAGATCGCGCCCGTCCACGGTCCTCGCGCCATTGGCGTCGATGCGCGCGATGCGGCTGTGCTCATGCACGGTGATCCCGACCCGGCGCAGGGAGCGGCGCAGGAAGAAGCGCGCGGCGGCATTGATTTCCGGCGTGATCTCCTGCGCCGTCGCCAGCGCCACGTCGATCACGCGGCCATCAGATTCGCGCCGCAATCTGTGCAGCAGCGCGAACGCGAGGCAGGTGCCCGCCGCGCCGCCGCCGATGACGAGTACCCGGCGCGGGCCGTCCGGGTGTTGCGCCTGGGCGATCAGGCCCTCGAGCTTCGGGATGAGCGATCCGATCGGCTTGACGGCCAGCGCATGCGTGCGTGAACCATCAATGGCATCAAGATCGGGCGTGATGCCGATATCGATCGAGGCGATGTCGAAGGAAAGATTCTCGCCATTATCCAGCGCGATGCGCTTGTCCGCGCCATGAAAGCCGGTGGCACGCGCGCGCACGAAATCCGCCCCCGCCGCTTTTGCGAGGCGTTCGAGATCAATATGCATCGCCTCGAAGCCGTAAAGCCCTGCGATATGCCCGGGCAGCATGCCGGAATAGGGCGAGTAACGCTCCGGCGCGACGAGCGTGATGCGCAACCCCGGTTCCGGATCAAGGGCGAGGCCGCGCAGCGCAAGCGCATGCGCATGCCCGCCGCCGACGAGAACGAGATGCGTCATGACCCGGCCTGCATCACGCTCCGGCACCCTCCACCAGATATTGCTTGGCGAGCACCTTGCCCTCCTCGACGGCGGGCTGGTCGAACGGGTCGATGCCCAGCGCATAGCCGGTGAGGATTGTCTCCAGCATGAAATGCATCATCAGCGCGCCGAGATGTTCTTCATCGAGCCGGTCCACATGGATGGTGCGTGTCGGGCGATGATTATGCGCGAGCGTATCCGCCGTGGCGCGTCCCTGCGCTGCCACGAGATCGCCGATGGTCTTGCCGGCAAAGCCCGGCTCGCCCGCCTTCTCCGCCAGAGCCGCGTCGATCTTCGGACCCTTGCCGGCGCAATCGGTCGTGATCACGGTGAAGATCTTGTCATTCGGGCCGGCGAGATAGAGCTGCAATTGCGAATGCTGGTCGACCGGGCCGATGGCGGCGACGGGCTGCGAGCCCTTGCCGTCCTTGCCCAGACTCTCGGCCCAGAGCTGCACCCACCAGCGCGTGAACCGCTCCAGCCGGTCGGCATAGGCCATGGTGACGCAGACCGCCTTGCCCTCCAGCGCGGCGGCTGTCATCAGGGCGGCGCCGTTTGCCACGGGGATGTCCCTTGCCGGCAGTTCTCCGGCCCGGATCGGCGCATAGACCGAAGCGGCGCCCCGGCGGATCGCAGCGATGTCGAGCCCCATCACCGCTGCGGGCAGGAGCCCCACATTGGTCAGCGCCGAGTAGCGCCCGCCGATGCCGGTATGGTGTTCGAGGAAGGGCGCGCCCTCCGGCTCCAGCAGATCGCGCAGGGCATTCCTGGTATTCTCCTTGCGCGGCTCTGACAGACCGAAGACATGCTCGCCGATCTTCAGGCCCGCATCGGACAGCGCACGCATCACGGCCATTGTCTGCATCAGCGTCTCGCCGGTGCTGCCGGATTTCGAGATCGCGACGAACCGGGTCGTGGCCAGGGGCAGCGCCTCGAGCCCGCGCCCGAAGGTGGCCGGGTCGAGGTTGTCGAAGAAATGGATGCGCGGCCCGTCGGCAAGGCGCCCGAGTCCGGGAACCATGTAATCGGCGAGCTGGGCCAGTGTCTGACCACCGAGGCTCGATCCGCCGGTACCGAGAAAGACCACGTCGCTCGCGCCGTCGCGCAGCGCGCGGGCAGTCTTTTCGATCGCCTCGAAATCACCGGTCTCATCGGGAAGGGCAAGCAGAGCAAGCTTACCGGATGCTTCCTCGTCGCGCAGGCGCTGGAGCTCGGTCTCGGTGACGGAAAGTGCCGCCTCGATGGCGGTGCGCGGGATGCCGGCCCCACCCATCGTATTGCCCATCGCCTGCTCGATCGATTGCCGCAAAGCCATATCTGAAAACCTCCTGTGACCGATGCGAATGGTGACGCTTCACAACCGCGCCGCCAATGCGGGAAAACCCGGTTATCGTGAAGCTTCGACCTCGACAACGCGCGCCGCTGCCAAAGGATGCATCAGTCGCCCGCAAGTCCTTCGGGCCGGCCGGCCACGACGACGAGCATGCGCCCGTCGCCGAGCACGCGCTCGGCTGCGCGCATCACGTCATCGTGCGAGACCGCCGAGACCAGCGCGTTGCGCCGCGCGATATAGTCGATGCCCAGCTCCTCGAAGGCGATCTGGGCGAGTTGCTGGGCGATCTTGGTCGAGGTGTCGAAGGCGAGCGGGTAGGAGCCTGTCAGATAGGCCTTGGCCTTCGTGAGTTCCTCCGCGCTCGGTCCCTGCGTCTTGAGCTTGTCGATCTCGCCCGCGATCACCTCCAGCGCCTCTGCGACGCGCTCGTTCTTGGTCGCGGTGAAGCCCCATGTCATCGCGGCGCCGCGCAGGCTGACGAGGCCCGTGCCGACCGAATAGGCCAGCCCGCGCTTCTCGCGCACCTCCTGGAACAGCCGCGAGGTGAAGACGCCGCCGCCCAGCATGTGGTTGAGCACGAAGGCGGGGATGAAATCGGGATCACGCCAGCCGATTCCGTTCATGCCGAAACGGATCACGGATTGCGGCACGTCGAGATCGACGACCCTGCGCGTGCCGAGGCCGGCCAGTGTCGCCGCCGGTGGCGCGGTGATCTGCGCCGTTGCCGGCAGATCGCCGAATACCCCGTCGACCAGCGCAATGATCTGCGCCTCGTCCAGCGCCCCGACGACGGCGACCTTCAGGTTGTTGCGGGCGATCAGCTTGCCGTGTGCCGCGACGAGGTCGTCGCGCGTGATCGCCTCGACGCTTTCCAGCGTGCCCGCATTGGGCATGCCGTAGATGTGGCCGGGGAAAGCGGTGGCGAAGAAGGTCCTGGTGGCGCGCACGCCGGGATCGTTCTGCTGATAGCGGATGCCCGCCGATGTCTGCGCCCGCACCCGGGTGATCGCCTCCTCGTCGAAGCGTGGCTCGACCAGAGCCAGCCGCGTCAGGGTGATCGCCGCGTCGAGATTGCGCGTCAGCGTGCGCAGGCCGCCGCTGATCGAATCCTGGCCGGCATTGAAGGAGAGCTCGATCGCCGCTTCGGCGAGCTTTTCCTGATAGGCGTCGGACGGGTAGGGGCCGGCCCCCTCATCCAGCAATTGCGCCATCATCTGCGCGGTGCCGGGCCGATCCATCGGATCCTGCGAGGCGCCGCCCTCGAAGATGAAAGACATGGCGGCGACAGGGACGACCTGCGAATGCACCGCCCAGACTTCGATCCCCGCCGGCGTGACGAGCCGCTCTGCGCGGGCCGGGGCGGTGGAGACGGGTTCGACGGCGATGGTCATGCTTGGCTCCCGGGGAGGCTTCGACAGCAGGCGCGGATTCGGGCGGGCGTATTCAGTCGGACTTGAGCAGATGGCCGGTCACGGCGCGGCGCGGCACGAGATAGCGCGCCGCGACATCGGCCAGTTCCTCGCGCGTGACCGCCTCGATATCGCGCGGCCAGCGGCGCACGGATTCGATGGTCTCGCCGATTGCGAGGGCCGATCCGTAGATGCGTGCCAGCGAGGTCTGGCTGTCGGCGGCGTAGGTGGTCTCGGCGATGAGCTGCGTCTTGGCGCGCGCGATCGATTTCTCACCGAGCGCCTCATCCGGGATCGCGGCGATGGCGCGGTCGAGCATCTCCTCGAGCTGGTCGAGGCTCACTTCCGGCGTGGGCACGGCGTAGAGGGCAAAGCGTGTCTCGTCGCGCGCCGAGGACATGTACCAGGCCCCCGCATTCACCGCGACGCCGCGCTCCAGCACCAGTTTGCGATAGAGATAGGATGTCGGCCCGCCGCCGATCAGCTCGGCCAGCACCTCGAGCGCGAAGGCGTCGCGGCCCGGCGCGGTGAGGGCGGAGGGGGTGAGATAGAGACGCTGCATCAGCGGCTGGTCGACACGCGGATCGGCAACGGACACACGCCGCATGGCGCGCGGATCCGGCTCGCGCGGGCGCACACGCTCGGGGCGCGCGCCCCGTGGCGCGATCTGCCCGTAGCTGGCCTCGGCGAGGCGGCGTACCGCATCCGCCTCGACATCGCCGGCCACGACGAGAATGGCGTTTTCCGGCGTATAGAAGCGCTTGTAGTAATCGAGCGCATGCGCGCGATCGAGCGTTTCGATCTCGTGCATCCAGCCGATGATGGGGATGCCGTAGGGGTGATGCACGAAGAGCGAAGAAGCCATTGCCTCGGAGAGCTGCGCGCCCGGATCGGTCTCGACGCGCATGCGGCGCTCTTCGAGCACCACATCACGCTCTGGCGCCACCACCTCGTCGGTGAGCACGAGATTGGCCATGCGGTCGGATTCGAATTCCATCAACGTGGCGAGATGCTCCTTCGCGACGCGCTGGAAATAGGCAGTGTAATCGTATGACGTGAAAGCGTTTTCCTGGCCGCCCAGGCTGGAGACAACCTGCGAGAACGCGCCCGCCGGATGGCGCTCGGTGCCCTTGAACATCAGATGTTCGAGGAAATGCGCGATGCCGGATTGCCCGATCGGATCATCGGCGGAGCCGTTGCGATACCAGATCATGTGGGTGGCGACGGGTACGCGCCGATCCGGGATGACGACGAGATCAAGGCCGTTATCGAGACGGCAGGTGCTGATATCGGGGCCCGGCGTGTCATGCTCTCCAGAAGCGTGGCGCTGGATGGCGGCGGCCGGGTGCACGGACATGGTGGCGTCTCTCCACAAACAAAAAAGCGAGTCGCTGCATCGGCGACTCGCTGGAAGATAGGGGCGTATCCGCCCCGGGGGAAGTGCCCTGATATCAATCCGTCGGCGCGGGCTGCAGGAAACGGCTCGGCGGATCCGTCAGGCTCCGGCGGGTGAGACCCTGGGCCGTTGCGTCGTCGCCGCCGCGCATCTGCCGCTGGAAGGCTTCACGCTGCTCACGCGTGAACTCCGGCGGCTCATCGCCCCAGGGATCATTCGGATCAGTCACCGGTGCACGCCCAGTGCCACGTGGAATCCGGAAATTCGGTGTTTCCTCGCTGGTTCCGTCGCCGGCGCGAGCACGCTCCTGAAAGCGCTCGAGTTCCATCTGCTCCTCGCGCGCAAGCCGGTCACGACGATCTTCCGGCCAGTTTGGTGCGCTGCCGACCTGTTCGGGCGGGCGCGGTGACGGAAGATCGCGCGACGGCGGCACCACCAGAGGCGCGCGCTCGCGATATTCGATCTGGGGTTGCTCCGGCTCCATGATGCCGATACGCCCGAAAATGTCGCGCAAGAACGTGCCCTCCTGCGCTTGTGCGGGAAGAGCGACGCCGAGCCCGAGCGTCAGGGCCAGTCCGGCGAAAGTGGCGCGCTTCAAGGGTGTGCGCGGCATGATGAGAACCCCCTGGTTCCAGAATTCGACGATGATCTTCATCCGGATGAACCGGAATCGCGGCCATCATGTGACGGAGTGACGACATCCTCCCGCTCTGCCGCACGGCTTCGCCGCGGCTCAAGCACGAAGGAGTCATAAACGAGACCGAGCACGCCCGCAACGATGGCGGCATCGGCGACGTTGAAGACATACCAGGAAAAGCTGCCATGGAACACGTGGACGAAATCGAATACGGCACCATAGGCAATCCTGTCGATGGCATTGCCGATGGCGCCACCCACGATCAGGGCGAGCGCGATTGCGAGAAACCGATGCGGTGTGCGCAGCATCCAGATCCCGAGCCCCAAAGCCGCTGCCAGCGAGAATACCACGAGACCCCAGCGTCCCAGTTCGGTCTCCTGCTGCAAGAGCCCGTAGGAGATCCCCCGGTTCCACACCGTGATCAGTTCCACGAACGGGCCCAGACGCACCGGCTCATTCAGGAAGAGCTCGAAGACGAAGAGCAGATAAAGCTTCGTCGCCTGGTCGAGCGCCAGGATGACGAGGGCGACGAGAATGGAAAGGCGTGCGGCGCTCATGCGCTCCCCGTGACTGATTTCGCGTGTCGATATGCCTGTTCCGGCGCTGAATCGCAAGCTGCGCGGGATTTTCACGTCGCAGCCCCAAAGCCGGCGCGGGTTTCAGGAGGCTGCCGTCATACGGGGCGCCACGCGCTCCTCGTCGCCGACCGATTTGACGCGAACCCGGTTGCGTCCGTGATGCTTGGCCTCATAGAGCGCGTCGTCGGCACGCTTGATCGCGGTTTCGACGGTTTCGCCGCGTTGAAGCGCCGTGATGCCGAAGCTGCCGGTGAGGGTGATGGGCACGCCGCTGCTGGACATGAAACTGATCGTCGCAATGCTGCGGCGCAGCGACTCGGCGGCCGACTGAATCGCCCCGGCATCGCAGCCGGGCAGGGCGAGGATGAACTCTTCACCGCCGAAGCGTGCTGCGGCACCGGCATGGGCGCGCGCATATGCGTCGAACAGGCTCCCGACACGGCGAATGGCCTCGTCGCCGCAATCATGCCCGTGGCAATCGTTGAGCCGCTTGAAATGGTCCAGATCGGCCAGGATCAGGCCGATGCTGCCTTCGTCGCACGGATCCTCGTTCCATCCGGCCATCCTGGTGAAAAAGGCGCGGCGGTTGAGCAGGCCGGACAGCAGATCCCGCTGGGCCTGATGCCACAGGGCGCGCTGCAGGCGCGTCATGCGTTCGGCCGCGCGCAGCCGCGCATGCAGCTCTTCCGCGACGAGCGGTTTCGAGATGAAGTCGTCGGCGCCGGCATCGAGCACCTCGGAGAGACTGCGTGCGTGGGCCAGGGAGGACATTGCGATCACGTGGAGCGGGCGCCCGGCATTGGCGAGCAGGCGCAGCGCCCAGCATGTCTCGAAACCGTCCAGTGGGCTGGTCTCGAGCCCGGTCAGTACCGCATCGACATTCTCATCGGCACGCACGAAGGCCAGCGCCTCGACGGAATCGGTGAAGATCGCGGTCTCGTGGCCCCGCTGCGCCAGAAGACTGGCCACGCCGCGCGCCATGACGCGACTCGATTCCACCACGACGACTTTCACGACCTTTTCCTGCAACGTATTTTCCGATGATGCACAATGCGGTTGTGCTCCTTAATGGAGGCCTAATATCAAGGGCTGCATCAGATCGAAGTCGGCAATCCGACGCATGTGATCGGCGCTGTCTCGGGAAAAAGATATAAAGACATCTTTATATCTCAATTGCTCTTTGCGACGGGCTCTGATAGGACAGCCTCAATCGCCGGCGCACCGCAATGCGGTCGCGCCCGCTTTCATGCAACGAAAGGATGGAAAGCATGTCGAACGATTATGCCGTCAAGGATATCGGTCTTGCCGATTTCGGCCGTATGGAAATCGAGATTGCCGAAAGCGAAATGCCGGGGCTGATGGCCCTGCGCGAGGAATACGGCGCTTCGAAGCCGCTCAAGGGCGCGCGCATCGCCGGCTCGCTGCACATGACCATCCAGACGGCCGTTCTGATCGAGACCCTCAAGGAACTCGGTGCGGATATCCGCTGGGTGTCTTGCAACATCTACTCGACGCAGGACCACGCCGCCGCCGCGATCGCCGCTGCCGGCATCCCGGTCTTCGCCTACAAGGGCGAGACCCTGAAGGAGTACTGGGATTACACCGCCAAGCTGTTCGACTGGCACGGCGGCGGCATGCCCAACATGATCCTCGACGATGGCGGTGATGCCACCATGCTCGTCCATCTCGGCCTGCGCGCCGAAAACGGCGACGTGGCCTTCCTCGACAATCCGGGTGCGGAAGAAGAGCAGTATCTCTTCGCCCTGATCAAGCGCCTCCTCAACGAGAAGCCCAAGGGCTGGTTCGGCGAGATCGCCAAGTCGATCAAGGGTGTCTCGGAAGAGACCACCACGGGTGTGCACCGTCTCTACGTCATGGCCAAGGAAGGCAAGCTGCTCTTCCCGGCGATCAACGTGAACGACTCGGTCACCAAGTCGAAGTTCGACAACCTCTATGGCTGCCGTGAATCGCTGGTTGACGGGATCCGTCGCGGCACCGACGTGATGATGTCGGGCAAGGTCGCCATGGTTGCCGGCTTCGGCGATGTCGGCAAGGGTTCCGCCGACAGCCTGCGTCAGGCCGGCTGCCGCGTGCTTGTCTCGGAAGTCGATCCCATCTGCGCGCTCCAGGCCGCCATGGAAGGCTACGAGGTCGTCACCATGGAAGACGCCCTGCCGCGCGCCGACATCTATGTCACCGCGACCGGTAACAAGGATGTGATCACCGCCGAGCACATGGCCGGCATGAAGGATCGCGCCATCGTCTGCAATATCGGTCACTTCGACAACGAGATCCAGGTCGCGGCGCTGAAGAACTACAAGTGGCGCAACGTGAAGCCGCAGGTGGACGAGATCGAGTTCCCCGACGGCAAGCGCATCATCCTGCTCTCCGAGGGCCGTCTGGTGAATCTCGGCAACGCGATGGGGCACCCCTCCTTCGTCATGTCGGCCTCCTTCACCAACCAGGTGCTCGCCCAGATCGAGCTCTGGCAGAACGAAGGCAAGTACGAGCGTCAGGTCTACGTGCTGCCCAAGCATCTCGACGAGAAGGTCGCCGCCCTGCATCTCGGCAAGGTCGGCGCCAAGCTCACGAAGATGTCCAAGGAGCAGGCCGACTACATCGGCGTGCCGGAGAAGGGCCCCTACAAGCCCGACCATTATCGCTACTGAGCGCAGCGCCCGGGCCTTTCGCGCCCGGACGGTTGTGACGATCGGGAGAGGGCCGCTGCCGCAGCGGCCCTTTTTTGTTGATTGCAACCTTGACAAACCCAACCCAGAACGCAATCTTAAGTATGCAAGCTAAAGGCTCCCTTTGCCTGTTCGCAGTATGGCCTGCATGCACAACTACAGCACCATTGATTTCGGCCCGAATCGCGGCGCGATCAAATTTGTCGACACCTTTGTCGGCAATAAGCCGGCCATCAAATCCAAAGACACAAAGAAGGGCGTTGGCTGCGCCCAAAAGCAAAAATTACTGTCGGTGGTTGACCGCGAAACAGGTTGAGCAAAGAGTATGTTCGTGCACAAAATGAGAACAGCAAATCTTCTGCCGATATTCAAGGCGAACATATTTGTAGAAGCGAGTGGCGATTGATGGCGACTTATAATCCACTTTCTGTTGCCGATATCATCCGTGCCGACAAACAAGACGTGAGGATAGGCGGGTGGGAAGCGGGACCAGTCCCCACGGCAAAGTTCCCGCTTACGCGTCGTAAGCTCAGGTTGGGTCGGGGGTGGAGGTGGCGGGTGGTGACCTTCAACGCTCTGCAAGAGCAGTTTGTTGTTTTGGTAGCTATCAGCGAGGAAAAGGAGTACTACCGTGCCACATTGGCCATGAGATCCGGCAAAACCTTGAAAGTTGTTTGTTTCCATGAACTTCATACAGATCATTGGAACTGGCATTGTCACCTCATTCGCGGTAATGTTCATGAAACGTTCGCAGGTGTCTTGCGCGATAAAAATCTTATGTCAGCATGGCCCACGTTTACGAAAAGTGAATGCTCGGTGCCGTTTAATGTAACCGAAGAAAGCGCGCTCAGCATCGCGGCAGCGCGCTTTCGCTTCGCACAAGGAGGTGGCTTCCTGTGAACTTGCAGAAAGAGATTTGCGCCGCCTTCTGCGATGGACTGGTAGTCAGAGAAGTGCCCGTTGGTTATGCTATTTCGACGCCAGTTACGTGGTTTTCAGGTGATACCTTGAGCTTCTTTGCCCGTGTGGAGGGAGCGCGCGCGCGTCTAGAAGATAGCGGAAGTCTTCTGTTTGATCTTGAGGGGCAGGGAGTCGATTTCTCATCCGAGAACCGCATGGAAATTCTGTCCAGTCTTATGGACGAGCATGGCGTTACTCTTTCAGAAGAGGACGGGTTGTTTTGCACTGAATGGGTCGCAAAGGGCGATATCGCCAAGCTGGTGTTGCCATTCATCGCGTTCTTGACTCGGGTTCAAGACCTACTGTTCTTGAATAGGGAAGTAGTAAGGAGTACGTTTCGGGAGGATCTGATCAGCGCCCTGGAGGATACATTCAGTGAAAATCGCGTGTCTTTATCTGAAGCGCTGATACCTAATCTTCCTCACTACACCGTTGACGTTGTTGTGCGCGCTCCGAGCGGAAAGATCGCTGCGATTTTTCCAGCCACAAATGATGTCACCGTTCTTCGTGCTGTGCTTTTCTCGATGGAAGTCCAGAAGCATAATATTTCAGATATCGTGCCATTCCTGATTTATGAAAATTTAGATAGGGGCGCTATCACGCAGCAAAGTCGCGAGATCGCAGTCAATTCTGACCTCACTCCGGCCGTGTGGTCGGGAGGAAGGGGCGAAGTTATGGAAAAGGTGCGGCGTTATGTCCAGTGACAAGTGGAATAAGCTCGACAAGTTCAAAGCGACTGCCCGAGATTTAAAACGGACGACGATGAGGCGTGCTTCAAGGAGTGGCTCATGAGAATAGTGGAGAAAAATATAAAAGAGTAAAAGGAAAGTGCCATGGCGAATAAAGCTGTTGGATCAATTGTGGCCACTGTAGTCGAAAGTGGCCTAAAAACCGTGTTGCACGTCAAAAAAGATGGTGGAACCGTGACGTTTACTAAACCGGATAACCCAGATTGGTCGCATCATTGCCACGCGTCAAATGAGGGAAGCCCCCAAGGCTGGGTTCGAGAGGTTGAAACTATCTCTGCTCCCACATTCAAAGACGCACAATTCTTTCCGGTTGACGTTGGTTTATAAATTATACAGTCATCTTCTTTCGTGTTCACGCGTTTGCATTCACGCAGCAGCAGCCGCCCCCACCGCCTCCGGCGCGTCGAGCGCGCCGCGCAGGGTGACGCAGGCGACGAGGTCGCCGGTGACGTTGACGGCGGTGCGCGACATGTCGAGCAGGCGGTCGACGCCCAGGATGATCACCATCCCCTCGACCGGGATCCCGAAGCCGGCCGCCACGCTGATCAGGATGGCGATGCTCACCCCCGGCGTTCCAGGCGCACCGATCGAGGAGGCGACGAGCGTGCCCGTGATCAGCGCGACCTGCGGCAGCGAGAGTTCGATCCCGGCCATCTGCGCGAGGAAGAGGATGGCGATGCTTTGATACAGCGCCGTGCCGGCCATGTTCATGGTCGCGCCGAGCGGCACGACGATATTGGCGATGGAGGAGGGTACGCCCATCATCCGTGCGGTGGTGATGGTCATCGGCATGATTGCCGAGGAGCTGGAGGTCGAGAAGGCCAGCAGCAGCGTCCCCGCGGCATCGCGCAGGAACGTGATCGGCGAGACGCGCGCGAGCAGCGTCACGATCAGCATGTAGAGCGCGAGGAGGATGGCGAGGCCGAGCAGCACGGTGCCGACATAGGCCGACATCCCGGCCACCGTGCCGAGCCCGATCCGCATGACGAGCTGGGCCATCAGGCCGAACACGGCGAAGGGTGCGAGGAACATGGCCCATTTCACGATCACCATGGCGATCGACAGCAGCGCGTCGAGCAGGCGCACGAAGGGCGCGATCTTGTCGCGATCGACCTGCAGGCAGGCCAGGCCGACGAGCACGGCGAGAACGACGACGGCCAGCATGTCGCCCTGTGTGATCGCCGCAGCCGGATTGGTCGGCAGGATGCCGGCAATGATATCGGGAGCGCGCGCACCGTCGAAGGGCGAGGCGGAAGGTTCGGGCAGGGCATCCGCATCGCTTGCCGCGACGGTCCCGAAAGCGCCGGCCATGCCGGTTCCCGGCTTGAGCCATTGCGCCAGCGCCACGCCGATCCAGGCGGCAGCAACGGTGGTGACGATGATGAATCCGGCCAAACGCGAGCCGACCGCCCGCAGATCCGCGCCCGAGCCGGCATTGGTCAACCCGCCCACGATCGAGGTGAAGATCAGCGGCACCAGCACCATCGCGATCAGGCCGAGGAAGATCTGCCCCGGCAGCGCCAGCCAGCGCCCGACGGCTTCCGATGTCTCGGGCGTCAGCCAGCCGATATCGGGTCCCAGCACGACTCCGGTCGCGAAGCCGAGCAGCATGCCCGTCAGCACCTGGGCCCAGAGACGCGTGCGAATCCAGGCACGAAGGCGGAAACGCTGGTGCTGGAGGTGAACGCGCGGCTGGCCGGTCATATCAGGCATCGGGAGAGACCTTTCTGGTTCTTTTCGCTGATGTCGCGATGCGATCGCGTCCGATCGTGATGCTCTAGCAATTCTGTGGCGGGCTGAGGATAGGGGCTGCTACGGGGCGATCCAGATTGGAATTTTTCCAGGATGGATGCTTTAGCGGGTGACATTACCGGGCGCGACCGCCATATCCCGGTCAGTTTCCTCCGGACGGCATCATGAACAGCACCCCACCAGAACCGGTCCAATCGCCAGCCCAGGCTTCGCTCTACGCCACCTTCTTCCGGCTCTGGCCCTATCTCTGGCCACATGGCCGCAAGGACCTCCAGCAGCGCGTCTTCATCGCTTTCGCGCTTCTGGTTCTGGCCAAGGTCACGACCATGGTGGTGCCCTTCACCTATAAATGGGCGACCGATGCGCTCGTTGCGATCACGGAAACCTCCGATACGACGTCCGTGGCGCCGGGGGATGCCCTGCACTGGCTCTGGGGCGCGCCGTTATTGCTGACGGCGCTCTATGGTCTGACGCGGATCGCGATGGCGCTGTTCACGCAGATCCGCGACGGGCTCTTTGCCAAGGTGGCGATGCACGCAGTACGCCGGATCGCCTCGCAACTCTTCGCGCATCTGCACAGCCTGTCGCTGAACTTCCACCTCGAGCGCAAGACCGGCGGGCTGACACGGGTGCTCGAGCGCGGGCGCAACGCCATTGAGGAACTCTCGCGGCTGATGATCCTGACGCTGATCCCGACGATCATCGAACTGATCCTCGTGCTCGGCATCCTCGCCTGGGAATTCGACTGGTCCTTCGCCCTCGTCGTCGCAGTCATGATCACCGCCTATCTGACCTATACCTACTATGCCACCAAATGGCGCATGGAGATCCGGCGGCGGATGAACGAGTCGGATACCGACGCCAATACCAAGGCGATCGATTCGCTTCTGAATTTCGAGACGGTGAAATATTTCGGCGCCGAATCCCGTGAGATCGAGCGCTATGACGCTTCAATGGCGCGCTATGAGCGCGCCTCGACGCAGACCTATACCTCGCTCGCCGTGCTGAATGGCGGGCAGGCGGTGATCTTCACCATCGGCATGGTCGCGGTGATGATCATGGCCGCCCGCGAAGTGATGGCGGGCGATGCCTCGATCGGCAGTTTCGTGCTGGTCAACGCCATGCTGATCCAGCTCTACATGCCGCTGAATTTCATGGGGATGGTCTATCGCCAGATCAAGCAGGCCGTCATCGATATCGACGACATGTTCGCCATCCTCGCCCGCAATCCCGAAATCCGCGATGCGCCGGATGCGCGCCCGCTCGTGATCGATCAGGCCGCAGTCGCGTTCGAGGATGTGCATTTCGCCTATCGCGCCGATCGTCCGATCCTGCGCGGCATCAGCTTCAGCGTGCCGGCTGGGAAGACGGTGGCTCTGGTCGGGCCGTCGGGCGCCGGCAAGTCGACGATCTCACGGCTGCTCTTCCGATTCTACGAGCCGCAATCCGGGCGCATCCGGATCGATGGCCAGGACATCGCGCAGACGCAGCAGAAATCCCTGCGGTCGGCGATCGGCATGGTGCCGCAGGATACGGTGCTGTTCAACGACACGATCGGCTACAATATCCGCTACGGACGCTGGGATGCGACCGAGGCGGAGATCCGCGAGGCGGCAAGGCTGGCGCAGATTGACAGCTTCATCGAGAGCCTGCCGGAGGGCTACGATACGCAGGTCGGCGAGCGCGGACTCAAGCTCTCGGGCGGCGAGAAGCAGCGCGTGGCGATCGCACGCACCATTCTCAAGAGTCCGCCCATCCTGATCCTCGACGAGGCGACCTCGGCCCTCGACAGCTTCACCGAGAAGGAAATCCAGGATGCGCTGGATCGGGTTTCACGCGACCGTACCACGCTGGTGATCGCCCATCGCCTCTCCACGGTGGTGGGGGCCGACGAGATCATCGTGCTCGACAAGGGCGAAATCGTCGAGCGCGGCACGCATATGGATCTGCTTGAATCAGGCGGCGTCTATGCTGCGATGTGGAACCGTCAGCGCGAGATCGATGAGGCCACGCGCACGCTGCTGCGTGCGCAGGAAGAGGAGAGTGCGGAGAGCTTCCGCACGCATGTCGGCGATTGAGGCAGCGGGCGGGATGGCGGATCAGGCCGGTTTGCCCTGCGCCTCCCGCGAGAGCCCTTTGGCGGCGAGCTCGTCGAGATAGGTCTGCCAGCGCGTCTCCCGGTTCTCGCCGAGATCGCGCAGATAATCCCAACCGTAGATGCCGGTGGAATGCATGTCGTCGAAGACGATCTTGGCGGCGTAGTTCCCCAGAGGCTCGATCTGCATGATCTGCACGTTGATCTTGCCCGGCACGGTCTTGCGCTGGGCCGGGCTGTGGCCCTGCACCTCCGCCGAAGGGCTCGCCACGCGCAGATATTCCGCCGGCAGCGGGAAGGCCGCGCCGTCGTCATAGGTCACGGTCAGCGTGCGGCGATCCTGCGAGACGCGCAGCTCGGTCGGCCAGGGGCGGGTCTTGCCGCGCGTCGTGCGGGTCTTGGGTGTTTCGCTTTCACTCATGTCGTGTGCCGTGTCCGTGCTTGTGGATGCGTTCGTCGATGCGGTTGGATTGGCCCGCCCGCCGAGTCGTTTGAGCCAGGATAGCGCCATTGCGCCACGCTCCTCCAGTTTCGTGCTGCGTCTCGAGCGAAGATGGTTCCAAACCGCCACGCTGCCAATGGGGTGCGGCTCTGCCTGCGGCAAACCCCGTTCATGGGTGAATTACGCTGCTGATCCGACCCTCACGGCACAGAAAGCGCAGTTTTGCGCGCGTGCGACGCAAAAACGCGCCTTTCGTCGTATCATGAGATGCTTGACCGCCGATTTCTAGCGGTTCACACTCTGTTTTGACGATTTTCAAACTGGACGGGTCCGATGGCTCGACCGATCGTCCAAAAATGTCGAAGTCACGCCGCCGGCACTCGGTCGGCCCGGCGTTCCAGGAGGAGGAAGAAGCATATGGCCAGCGTCACGATGACGGTGAACGGGAAATCCGTGACCGCCGATGTCGATCCGCGCACGCTGCTCGCACAATTCGTTCGCGAGCATCTGCGCCTCACAGGCACCCATGTCGGTTGCGATACCAGCCAGTGCGGCGCCTGCGTCGTGCATGTCGACGGCAAGGCCGTGAAAGCCTGCACCATGCTCGCTGTCCAGGCGGATGGCTGTGAGGTCGTCACGATCGAAGGACTCGCAAACGGCGCCGAGCTGCATCCGATGCAGGCCGCCTTCCGCGAACATCACGGGCTGCAATGCGGCTATTGCACGCCGGGCATGATCATGACCGCCGTCGATATGGTGAACCGGCTCGGTTCCGATCTCGACGAGGCGACGATCCGTCACGAGCTCGAAGGCAATATCTGCCGCTGCACCGGCTATCACAACATCGTACGCGCGGTGGAGACCGGTGCGAAGGCGATGACCGAGGGCGGTGCGCGTCAGGCTGCCGAGTGATCGGGCGAAACGATGCCGGTTTCACCAGCCGGGCGCTGCGGGTCATCCCGCCGCCGAAAGTCCTTGTCGATCTTTACCTTGCCGCGCCGAAACTGCGCGGGATCGCTCTCATTTGATCATTTTTCGCCAAGCGCTCGTCCAAGAAGCGCTTCGAGGAGGAACACGTCATGACCGGTACCGGAATCGGCGCCCCCGTGCGTCGCAAGGAAGACCAGCGTTTCATCACCGGCAAGGGCCGCTATACCGACGATCTCACCCGTCCGGGTCAGGCGCATGCCTATTTCGTCCGCTCGCCGCATGCCCATGCCGAAATCGCCAGGATCGACAAGGCCGCAGCCGAGGCCATGCCCGGCGTGCTCGCCGTTCTCACCGGCGATGATCTCGCCGCCGACAATATCGGCGGGCTGATCTGCGGCTGGATGATCCATTCCAAGGACGGCTCGCCGATGAAGGCCGGCGCGCATCCCGCGCTGGCCCAGGGTAAGGTGCGCTATGTCGGTGATCACGTCGCGGTTGTTGTCGCCGAGACGCTGGCCCAGGCCCGCGATGCCGCCGAGGCGGTCGAGGTGGATTACAAACTCCTGCCCGCGATTGCGGATACGGCGAAGGCGCGGGAATCGAAGGTCGTCGTTCACGATGTCGCGCCCGACAACACCGTCTATGAGTGGCATCTGGGCGACAAGGATGCGACGGAAGCCGCCTTCAGGAAGGCCAAGCACGTCACCACCCTCGACATCACCAACAACCGCCTGATCCCCAACCCGATCGAGACCCGCGCGGCGATCGGCGAATACGACATGGGGTCGGACAATTACACGCTCTACACCACCAGCCAGAACCCGCATGTGGCGCGGCTCGTGCTCTCGGCCTTCATCGGCATCGCGCCGGAGAACAAGCTGCGGGTAATCGCGCCTGATGTGGGCGGCGGCTTCGGCTCGAAGATCTTTATTTATGCCGAGGAAACCGTCTGCGTCTGGGCATCCAAGAAGGTCGGGCGTCCGGTCAAGTGGACCTCCGACCGCACCGAGGCGTTCCTTTCCGACGCCCATGGCCGCGATCACGTCACCCGCGCGCAGCTCGCACTCGACGATAACGGCAAGATTCTCGCCCTGCGCGCCCATACCATCGCCAATCTCGGCGCCTATCTCTCCACCTTCTCCTCATCGGTGCCGACCTACCTCTACGCGCCGCTGCTCTCGGGGCAGTACGATATCCCGGCGATCTACGCGGAGGTGGACGGCGTCTATACCAACACCGCGCCTGTCGATGCCTATCGCGGGGCAGGGCGACCGGAGGCAACCTTCGTGGTCGAGCGGCTGGTGGAAGTGGCCGCGCGCGAGCTCGGCATGGATCCGGCCAAGTTCCGCAAGAAGAACTATATCAAGCGCTTCCCGCACCAGACGCCGGTGATCATGAATTACGATGTCGGCGATTACGGCGCCTCGCTGGAAAAAGCGCTGGAGATGGCTGATTACAAGGGCTTCAACAAGCGCAAGCGCGAGAGCGCCAAGAAGGGCAAGCTGCGCGGAATCGGTTTTTCGAGCTATATCGAGGCCTGCGGCATCGCGCCCTCGCAGGCGGTCGGCTCGCTCGGCGCCGGTGTCGGCCTGTGGGAATCGGCGGAAGTGCGCGTCAATCCGACCGGTTCCGTCGAGGTCCTGACCGGCTCTCACAGCCATGGCCAGGGCCACGAGACCACTTTCGCCCAGCTGGTCTCCGAGCGTCTTGGCGTCGATATCAACAATGTGAACATCGTCCACGGCGATACCGACAAGGTCCAGTTCGGCATGGGCACCTACGGCTCGCGCTCCGGCGCGGTCGGCATGTCGGCGATCACCCGCGCCATCGACAAGGTGATCGAGAAGGGCAAGAAGGTCGCGGCCTATGCGATGGAGGCATCCGACAAGGATATCGAATTTGCCGACGGCAAGTTCTCCGTCGCGGGCACCGACAAGTCGATGGCGTTCGGCGAGATCGCGCTCCAGGCCTATATCGCCCACAAATTCTCCGGCCAGGATCTCGAACCCGGCCTGAAGGAGGGCGCCTTCTACGATCCGACGAACTTCACCTTCCCCGCAGGCGTGCATATCTGCGAGGTCGAGATCGATCCCGATACCGGCGTGACCACGATCGAACGCTTCACGGCGGTGGATGATTTCGGGGTGGTGATCAATCCGATGATCGTCGAGGGCCAGGTCCATGGCGGCATCGCCCAGGGCGTCGGCCAGGCGCTGCTGGAAAACGCGGTCTATGACGAATCCGGCCAGCTCGTCACGGCGAGCTACATGGATTACGCCATGCCCCGCGCCGATGATCTGCCGTCCTTCGATGTCGGCATGACGGTGACCCCGTGCCCGTCCAACCCGCTCGGCATCAAGGGCTGCGGCGAGGCGGGTGCGATTGCCGCGCCGCCGGCCGTGATCAACGCCATCACCAATGCGGTGGGCCATGAGGACGTGCCCATGCCGGCCACGCCGCGCGCGGTCTGGCATGCCATCCACAAGGCCAGGGCGCCGATGGCGGCGGAGTGAGCCGTTCGAACGATAGCTTCCGCGCGGGCGACCAGCTGCCCGTGCGCTTCATCAGGAATTCGGAGAACCGAACCCATGCACGCTTTCGAATATCATCGCCCGAGCAATGTCCGCCAGGCGGCGGCGCTCCTGCAGAAGAATGAGGATGCCAAGATCGTCGCCGGCGGTCACACGCTCCTGCCTACCATGAAACAGCGCCTCGCGGCGCCCTCCGCGCTCGTCGATCTCGGCGCCATGGGCGAATTGCGCGGCATCGAGAAGAAGGGTCGCGCTGTTGTGATCGGCGCCATGTCGACCCATGCCGAGGTCGCGACCTCGGCTGTCGTCGCCGAGGCGATTCCTGGCCTTGCCAAACTCGCGGAAGGGATCGGCGATCCGGCGGTGCGCCATCGCGGCACGATCGGCGGTTCGATCGCCAATAACGACCCCGCCGCCGATTATCCCGCCGCCTGTATCGGGCTCGGCGCGACGATCATCACCAACAAGCGCAAGATTCCGGCGGAGGAATTCTTCACGGGCATGTTCGACACTGCGCTGGACGAAGGCGAGATCATCACCAAGGTCTCCTTTCCGATCCCCGCCAAGGCGGCCTATGCCAAGTTCCGCAACCCAGCCTCGCGCTATGCGCTGGCCGGCGTCTTCGTCTCCAAGCGCGGCTCGGATATTCGCGTCGCCGTGACCGGGGCGGGCTCAGACGGCGTGTTCCGCTGGAGCGAGGCGGAGGAGGCCCTCGCCAAGCGCTTCGCGCCCAAATCCCTCGACGGGATGAGCGCATCTGCCAGCGACATGAATACGGATATTCATGCCGATGCGGAATACCGCGCGCATCTCGTCGGCGTGATGGCGCGCCGCGCGGTTGCGGCTGCGACCGGGCGCTGAGCGCGTCGAATGATCTGAATCCCGGATCGGGCGTCCGCCCGGTCCGGGGCGTTGTCTCATGCAGATGGAATGAAGCGCGTGTCCGATATTCCCGCCAGCATCGACGATACCCGGAAGCTTCTGCAAGATGCGGGCTACGTTTCCGATCGCCCGCTCGCCACGGTGCTGTTTCTTGCGCTGCGCCTCAACCGTCCGCTCTTCCTCGAGGGCGAGGCCGGTGTCGGCAAGACCGAGATCGCCAAGGTGCTCTCGCAGGCGCTGGGGCGTTCGCTGATTCGGCTGCAATGCTATGAGGGGCTCGATGTCTCATCTGCGGTCTACGAATGGAACTATGCCGGCCAGATGATGGAGATCCGCCTCGCCGAGGCGACCGGCGAGGCCGATCGCGAGCGGCTGGAGGGGGACATCTTCTCCGAGCGCCATCTGATCAAGCGCGCGCTCTTGCAGGCGCTGGAGCCCGACACCGCCGGGCCGCCCGTCCTGCTGATCGACGAACTCGACCGCACGGACGAGGCCTTCGAGGCGTTCCTGCTCGAAATCCTCTCCGATTTCCAGGTCACGATCCCGGAATACGGCACCGTGCGCGCCGCGCATCCGCCGATCGTGATCATCACATCGAACCGCACCCGCGAGATCCACGACGCGCTCAAGCGCCGCTGCCTGTATCACTGGGTGGATTATCCCGATGCGGCGCGCGAACTCGCGATCCTGCGCGCGAAGGTGCCGCAGGCGCCGGCGAAACTGTCGAAGGACATCGTCGCTTTCGTTCAGGCCATCCGCAAGGAGGACCTGTTCAAGTCCCCCGGCGTCGCCGAGAGCCTCGACTGGGCCTCCGCGCTGGTCGAACTCGACGCCGTGGCGCTCGATCCGCATCTCGTCTCTGATACGCTGGGCGTGCTCTTGAAATATCAGGACGACATCCAGAAGCTTCAGGGCTCTAAGGCGCAGGAAATGCTCGATCAGGTCAAGGCGCAGGCGAAGGGCTGAGCGGCGCCGGATGCTTGCACGGCCGCGCCTCAATCCTGGAGGAAGGGATTGCTGGCGCGCTCATCGCCGATATTGCTGGTCGGCCCGTGACCGCAGATGAAGCCGACATCGTCGCCGAGGACGAGGAGTTTCGTGCGAATCGAATTGATCAGCGTGTCCATATCGCCTCCCGGCAGGTCGGCGCGCCCGACGGAGCCGCGGAAGAGCACATCGCCCACGAGCGCGAATCGCTGGTCTTTCTGGAAGAAGACGAGGCTGCCGGGGGAGTGGCCCGGGCAATGCAGGATCTCGAACGGAATGCCGGCAATGTCGAAATCATCGCCTTCGTCCAGCCAGCGATCCGGGGTGAAGCTCTCGACGGTGCCGAGGCCGTATTGCTCGGCGATGGCGGGGAGATTGGCGATCAGCGGCTCATCGGCGCGATGGGGCCCCTCCACGGGGACATCAAGCAACGCGCGCAGTTCGGCGACGCCGCCGATATGATCGAAATGGCCGTGAGTGAGCACGATCTTCTCGATGGTCAGGCCGAGTTCTTCGATGCCGGAGCGGATGCGTCCGACATCCCCGCCCGGATCGATGACGGCGCCGGTCTTCGTCTCGTCATCCCAGATCAGCGTGCAATTCTGCTCCAGAGGCGTGACGGGGATGATCGCGGCTTTCAGACTCGGCATGAGCTTCTCCCTGGGATATCGGCCGGATGGCGCGGGACGCGAAGGTGCCTGTCCGGGCGCGCCGGATCAAGCGCGAAATCCCGGCGTTCTGCGCGCCGCCGATTGCTCGAGATCAAGGCGTCGCCATCAGGTGCGTGGTGAAACCGTATCGACGATTGCGGCAGAGGCCGCGACCTTGAGGAGGAACACGTTCATGTCCATCCCCCATCATTTCAAGCGCATCACCCTGCATCTCGCGCGCACGAAGGAGCATCCGACCGGTTCGCATCTGCATGGATACGACATCGTCGCACCGCTCGATGCGGACGGGCATATCGATATCGCCGAATGGCGCAAGCACAAGGAACTGTGCCGCGTGCATCGGTTCTGGGGGAACGAGGAGGATGTCGGCTTCCTGCGCCATCGTCCCGGCGGCACCGGTGGTGCAACCTGGGTGATCGATTACGATGAAAATCGCGATGATGACGACGAGCCGGCCTATCGGCTCGGCGATCACGTCATGCAGGTCGGCGAATATCTCTCCATCCGGGATGATGAAGGCGACATGCAGACGTTCCAGATTGTCGCTGTCGAGAATGCCGGGTGAGGCAAGGGCTTTTCCTGCCTCTTTTACAACCAGATGTGAAACAATGACGAAGGCGCGTCCGCAGTTCGGGCGCGCCTTTCAATTTTTGGAACGGAGCAAAAACAATTTAACGTATAAGTTGTAATTGAAAAAAATACATTAATAAAGAGAACAATTCTAAGTCGAGCTCTCCGCATCAGGTTGTGCTACCTATAGTAATAATATGAAAAAAAATGTATCTGACAGTTGAAATTCAAAAGCTGGGCGGGCAAAGTGTTGACGATGCACCTCAAGCGCGTCGCGGGAAATGCGCGTAAAAAGTTGTCGTAGCTGCATATTTCCCGTTGGTTGCATTATTGATTGTTGCCAACACAGGCGCTAAGACAATCAGAAGGGGAGTTCCGGGGCTTTGAAATGTTCGCGTTTCATTTTGGTTCGGGGTTCCGTTTATGCCAGCTGCTGCGCGTATGGGTTGTCGGAATACGCCTGCAACCTGGTTGTATCTGTGTCGGTTGCCGAGTCGGCGGTATCTGATCGGGAGAACGGAAGCAATGTTGAGCAACAAGAAGTCGCCGAATGAAATCGATTTCGAAATCGGACGGCGCATCAAGCTCCGGCGGAATGCGCTGGGGTTGAACCAGCAGCAGCTGGCCAGGGAAATCGATGTATCCTACCAGCAGGTCCAGAAGTATGAGAACGGAACCGACCGTGTCGGGGCGGCCAGACTGTTCCAGATTTCGCAGGCCCTCGATGTGCCGATCGGCTTCTTTTATGGCAGTCTGATTGACGGGGGCTTCGGGACGGGTGAGGTCGTGTCGCTTGAGGATCACCAGATTCAGCGCGCCTTGGCAGATCCAGACGGGCGGCAGCTTCTGCTCATCTTCGCGAATTTGAAGGTGCCGAGCCTGCGTACCAGTCTGCTGGATATCGCGAAGTCGCTCGCCGACACCGACAAATACAAGAAGGGCTGACGGCGAGAAGCGGCAGGTCGGCCTGTCCCTGTCTTGCAACATGTTGCACGCGTGATCGCGACGATGTACCTTTTGATTGCGCCTGTGGGGGCGTTACATCGAGAGCACCTTCAACCCGCCTTGCCGGCTTCGTCCGGTTCGGCGGGTTTTTTCTTTCGATGGGCGATTGAAATTAAATCAATTGAATCAAAGGGTTGGTATTTCACGTCAAGCTTGTATCGCACATTTGCGGGCCCGCTGAAGTGGCTTCTGTCGCGGATCAAGGATTCGGTCGGCTTTTCGCAAGGCGAATCACCTGCCTCTCAAAGGTTGTGTTTTCCGCTTTTCAGTGATTTCAGTGCGCGAAATTGGTCGACCGTTCAACCGTATGCCGATCACGAAATCGTGATCCTTCGATCCGGGTGGTCATCCGCCCCGGCTTTCCCCGACTGCGCGACCCGCCTGATATCCGCCACGCCGGACGTTGCGGTCGAACAACCCCCAGGTCAGCCCGAGCAGCAGATAGAAGTGCCGCCAGTGGTCTGTATCGATGGCCAAGCCCTGGAGCATCTGGACGAAGAGAACCGACCAGACGGCGATGGCGAAGGCCTGCATGTCCGAGGGTGTTGCGATCAGGCGCCAGCCGACGACGAGCGTGGCGCCGATCAGGCAGAGATAGGACAGTCCGCCCAGCCAGCCATAGGCGGAAAAGGCGTTCAGATAGACGTTGTGCGGGTCCTCGAACCAGACCTCTCGGAACTGCATCGGTCCATAGCCGTTCGGTCGGTCGAGCAGTTCGGGGATGGCGCGGAAAATGCGTCCAAATCGCCCGGTGGCGCCGACGTCATAGTGCTGGACGAGAGCGGCGCGCACCTCGAACATGCTGCGCAGTTCCTCGATGGACAATGCAATGGCGAGGGCCACGATTGCGCCGATGATTCCGGTGACGGCGAGCACGGTGATGCGCAGACGCTGCCGTGGCCCGGCCACGAATAGGAAGGTCAGCATCGTCATCAGCGCCATGGACAGGATCATGTTTCCCCAGGCGCCGCGCGAGAAGGACAGGAACACGCCGCCAAAGAGGATGATCCCGAGCGGCACGACATGGCGCAGCCGTAATCTGCCTGTGATCAGAATGGCTTGTGCCAGCAGGACGAGTGGCAGGATCACGTAGGTGCCCAGCACGTTCGGATCCTTGAATGTGCCCGCCGCGCGATCATGCAGGGTGAAGATCGCACCGAGCCCGGCCACATTGAAATAGCCGAGAATTCCCGCCACCGACGCGATCGTCGCGCCGCTGACGAGCCCCCAGGTCAGCGCGTGCATCCGCCAGCGCGCATCGTCCTGCAAGAGTGCGGCGAAGAAGATGGCCGTCACGGCCAGGTAGAACGACACCCCGATGAAGCGCACCGCATCCCCGTCATCAAGGAAGGGGATCAGCGAGAACAGCCCGCCGATATTGTACAGCATCAGCAGAACTGCCATCACCACCGCCCCCGCTCCGAGGCGCATGCCCCCCAGCATGAAGACGAACAGCGCGAGGAAGAAGGCGAATTCGTAAGGGGAGGGCTCGATCAGCACCACGCCGCCGCCACACATGAAGATGAACAGCGTCCACCATTGTGTGCCGCGCGAAAAACCGGTCGCAGCCGGGACCGACGGACTGGTGCTCAGCGTGTTCAATAGGCATTCTCCGTCTTCAGCAGGGCGAAGGGGGTCATCGCCAGGATCTGCAGATCGAACAGCACCGACCAGTTCTCGATGTAATACAGGTCGTGCTCGACGCGGCGCTGGATCTTCTCCTGCGTATCGGTCTCACCGCGCCAGCCGTTGATCTGCGCCCAACCGGTAATGCCGGGCTTGACCTTGTGGCGGGCGAAGTAGCCGTCGACGACCTGGTCATAGAGCTCGTTGGCGGCCTTTGCCTGGAGGGCGTGCGGACGCGGGCCGACGAGCGAGAGATTGCCCTTGAAGACGACGTTGAAGAGCTGCGGCAATTCATCGAGGGAGGTCTTTCGGATGATCCGCCCCACCCGGGTGACGCGCGGATCGTCCTTCGTCACCAGTTTGGCCGCGCCCGCGTCACCCTGATCGACATACATCGAGCGGAACTTGAAGACCTCGATCAGTTCGTTGTTGAATCCGTAGCGCTTCTGGCGAAACAGCACCGGCCCGCGCGAATCGAGCTTCACCGCCAGGGCGACAGCCGCCATGGCCGGAGCGAGCAACATCATGATGGACAGGCCGACGAGCTTGTCGAAAAGCCATTTGACTACGAGATCCCAATCCGCGATCGGGCGGTCGAAGACATCGAGAACCGGCACGTTGCCGATATAGGAATAGGCGCGCGGACGCAGGCGCAGCTTGCTCGCATGGGCGGCCAGCCGGATATCGATCGGCAATACCCAGAGCTTGGAGAGCATCTGCAGGATCCGCCCCTCGGCGGCAATCGGGACGGTGAAGATCACGAGGTCGAGCTGCGTGTTGCGCGCGTAATCGACGAGATCGGTCACGGTCCCGAGGGTGGGGTAGCCTGCCACGAGATCGGGCGTGCGCTCGTCATTGCGGTCATCGAAAACGCCGACGATGCGCACGCCGTTGTCGCCCTGCGCATCGAGCGCGCGGATCATCTCGACCGCGGCCGGGCCGGCTCCAACGATGGCGGTCCGCCGGTCGAAACGCCCCGCCCGGGTCATGCGCCCGACGAGTCCGGCAAGGGCCAGCCGCTCCGCCGTCAGTGCGGCGGCGCCGGTGAAGAACCAGCCGACGAGCCAGACGCGGGAATACTCGTCACCCACCTTGAGAAGAAAGATCGCGGTGAAGCCGATGAGGAAGACGACGGTCCAGGTGGTCAGAAGGCGTAGCCCGTTACGAAAGAAGGTGCGAAACGCCTGGATCGAATAGACATGCACCATTTCGAATGCAATGAGCGCAGCGAGGGAAAGCCCCGCGATCATGGCCAGCGTGAAGCTGTTGAAGGTATTGCCGAGATAGGCGAGGTGCAGCCCGATACCGAGCCCGGCCACGATGAGCAGTTCGACGAGGCGGACCGTGCCGGTGAGAACCTTGGCCGAGAAGGCGCCCGACAAGGGCAGCCCAGCGGTGGCCTCGGCCGGCGGACGTTTCGCGCGATGATTGCGCTCGCCCCTTTGCTGTTTCGCCGTGCCGTCCATGCTGGCGGATGCGGCTGCCTGCATAAGATCGCGGATATCGATACTCATATGACGCGCCTGTGATTTCCGATGATTGATCAATTCGGCGAATTGACCTGTTCACATTAACAGCGCCCGGTGAGGGAAGACTTAACGTGATGGCACAGCAGCGGCACGACGCTCCGCTCCCTTTTGGTAACCCGCAAGAACGGCATCGGTCATGCTGGCGACGGAAAAATTCGTTTCGAGAAAGGCGCGGGTCTGCTCAATCCGGGAATGCGTGGCCGCTGCATCCTCGGTGAGCTGACGCAGGATGGCCTGGGCGAGTGCGCCAACATCGCCTGGCTCGACGAGCGTATCGACGCAAGGTGCCAGGATATCGGGGATACCGCCGACATTGGTCGAGACTATCGGCATGCCGGCAGCCGCCGCTTCGAGCACGACATAGGGCAGGGATTCCGCGTGCGAGGGCATCACCATGATCCGCGCCCGCGCGAGCACGTCGCGGATCGGCTGGGCATCCTCGAAAGTCACATCCTCGATCAGGCCGTATTCGCTCGCCCGTTGCATCAGCAAGACCCGGTCGGGGCCCGATCCCACGGCGAGGAGGCGCGGGGCGCTGCCGCGTTTCTGCCGGATCAGCCGCATCGCCTGCAGCAGCGTATCCACACCCTTGGCGAGCAGCATCTCGCCGATGAAGATGAGATCGAAGGCGGCATCCGCATTGTCGACGGGCTCGAACTCCGCCGGATACAAGCCGTTATGAACAATCATGGCGGGGCGATCGGTGGCGCCGACATAGTGATCGAAACGGCTCGCGACATGGCGGCTCTCGAACAGAAACACGTCGGTTCGGCGCGCCATCCACCGTTCCGCCGCCATGTACAGGTGGTGGCGGGGATTGCCGGGGCCGAAATGGAAGCTGCCACCATGGGGCGTGTAGGCGCGCACCGCATCAGGGGCGTGACGGCGCGCCAGGGCCCGCGCATAAAGCCCGCCCTTGGAGCCGTGCCCGTGCAGCACGCTCGCACCGATGTCACGTTGCAGACGGGCCAGCGCGCGCAGGGCCGCGAGGTCGCGCGCAGACGGGTTTCGTGTCATCGCTACCCGGGTGATGCCGAGCTCCAGCGCGGGCCGCGCCCGTTCGATCATCGCATCGGTGCGGGCATTGGTTTGCGAGGAATCAAAGAAAAGACCCACTGCATGACCCCGTGCCGCCTGCTCGCAGGCAAGGTCGATCACATGGCGAAACAGCCCGCCGATCGGCGCGCGAAACACGTGCAGAATGCGAAGCGGCCCGTATGCCACATGAGTCTCCATGTCGGACATCAGAACCAGCGCTCGCGCACGATCACGGTATCGCCCGGGCGCAACGTGTAATCGATCGGCGCATTGAAGCGATCGGTTTCATCCCCGATCTTGCGCGAAACCGTGACGGAACTGCGTACGGCCCGCGGCGTGAAGCCGCCCGCGATCGCGATCGCGTTCTCCACGCTCATGCCGGCAACATAGTCGTACTGACCGCCCCGCGTGACCTCGCCCATGATGTAGAAGGGGCGGTAGGTATCGATTTCGACGGTGACGCGCGGCTCGCGGATGAAGCCCGAGCCGAGGCGATCGGCGACGCGCTCCGCCGCTTGCGTCGTCGTCAGCCCCTCGACGGTGACGGCGCCGATCAGCGGCACCGTGATCGCCCCGCTGCCATCGACCATGTAGATGTTGGACAGCGAATCCTGCCCGAACACGATCAGCCGTACCCGATCGTCCGTAGCCAGACGATAATCGCGCGCCGAAAAGCTTTCGTCATCGCGTCGCACCGTCAAAGCTGCACAACCTGGAAGTGCAGCCGCTGTCAGCAGGAGAGCGAGTGTCTTGCGCCTGTTCATCGGAGTTTCGACCATCCGGCTGGGGTGAATCTGCGCAAACGGTAAATTGATACGGTTAACAGAACCTTGCGCGATTCAATCAAGTGACGAAACGCGGCAGGTCGACCGGTTTTCTTAACCAACCGGAAACCCTGTCTGTTCATCCTGTGCACAAATCCGGATCGAGACGGAAGCCAGTATGGAGCGCGAGATGAAGCAACCTCGAGATGCGTCGTTTGACCAGGGCGGTCGCGATGGCATGGTGGATCTGCGCGAGATCCTGCTGGCGCTGCGCGGGCGGTTCAAGACGATCCTCGCCATTACCTTTGCCGTCGCCATCGGCGCGATCGTTTTCGTCCTCACCGCGACACCGCGTTTTGCCGGTGAAACCCAGGTGCTTCTGGAGAACCGGGACAGCGTCTTCACCCGCACCCTCTCCGAGCGCGAATTGCCAGACGGCAGCATCGACGAGCAGGCCGTGCTGAGCCAGGTCGAGGTCGTCAGTTCGCGCGAGGTGGCGCGGGAGACGATCCGCCGGCTCGGGCTCGTCGGCAACACGGAATTCGATCCACTGGTCGGGCCGATGGATCCGATCACGCGTGTGCGCACCATGCTCGGCATCGCCGATGGAAGCTATGACGGGAACGAGGAAGACCGGATCCTGGATGCCTACTACCGCGCCCTCACCGTCTATGCCGTGCCGCGCTCGCGCGTCCTCGCCATCGAGTTCCGGTCTGCGGATCCCGATCTTTCCGCCCAGGCCGCCAATACCATTGCCGAGGTCTATCTCGACCAGCTGGAGGAGGCGCAGGCCGAACTCGCCCGGGCCGCTTCGGACTGGCTCGGCACCAATATCGAGGATTTGCGTGAGCGTGTGAGCGAGGCGGAAGCGGCCGTTGAATCGTTTCGCGCTTCCTCGCGGCTGTTCTTGACCGGAGACAGCGCCAGCATTTCGTCGCAGCAATTGAGCGATCTCAACACGCGGCTCGCGGAAGCCCGCTCGACCCAGGCCGATTCGGAGGCCCGGGCGCAGTTGCTGAGTGAGATGATCGCCGAGGGCAGGGCCTTCGAGATTCCCGATGTCGCGAGCAACGAACTGATCGGTCGGCTGATCGAGCAGCGCATCGACCTGCGTTCCCAGATCGCGCTCGAGCAGCGTACGCTGCTACCCGGGCACCCGCGCATTCTGGAACTGCGCGCCCAGCTCGCGGATCTCGATGAGCAGATTACCGCTTCCGCCGAGCGCACGGTTCGCATTCTCGAAAACGAAGCGCGCATTGCCGCCTCCCGTGTCGAATCGCTGGAAGCGGCGCTCGATGCGCAGATGAGTGTCGTCGCGCAAGCCAATGAGAGCGAGGTGCAATTGCGCGCTCTCGAACGCGAGGCGCGGGCCGAGCGCGAGCAGTTGGAGAACTACCTCACCCGCTACCGCGAGGCGATTGCACGCGGCTCGCAGAATGCGACATTGCCCGATGCGCGTATCGTCTCGCGTGCCGTCGTGCCGCGGGAGCCGGTTTTTCCGCGCAAGGCGCCCACCGTTGTTCTGGCGACGCTCGGCGCAGCCTTCGTCGCGACCGGCGGTGTCGTCGTCGCGGCTCTGGTCTCCGGCGGCGCGCCGGCGGCGCCCGCAATGGCTGCGGGCTATGGACATGCAGCACAAAGGCGCGACTCCGATTCTCACGAGGACGAGCCACGCCATGACGCCGCACCGGCGCTCGACCCGAACTGGCCCGACGGGGTGCCGATCGCCCCCCGGATCGGTGCGGGCGGGGCGACTGCGGTCAGTGCGGCTCTGGCCGAGCATCCGCAAACCCGCGCGGATGCCCCTTCCCCGGATGCCTTCCACACGGACCCAAAGACTTCCGTCGCGCAAGCGCCTCAGCCGAAAGCGGATGGCGGCATGCAGATGGCCGGCGCGGATACCGTCGACGCGCCGCCGCAATCCAGGCGCACAAGGCAGCCTTCTTTCATCGAAATCCCCGTGCAAGCGGCGCAGCCGCAAGCAGAGGAAGAGGTGCTGACCGGCGTCCGCAAGCTCGGCGCGCGCCTGCGCGGCACGTTGGAAGGGGGCGCAGAGAACGCCGATGCCGGCGCGCTTCCTGCCCCGAAGGACATGGCTGATCCCCATGACGCCTCCGACGAAAGCGCCCCGCCATCTGCCGGACCGGCAGTTCGCCCTGACGCAACGGTGGGGGGCGATACGCCGCCTGACGCTGCGTCGCGCGATGACGTTGCTGCGTCGCCGTCCGATGCGCCTGCGCAAGAACCCGCCGCCGCTGTCGCTGCACCAAGATCCGCTGCAAACAGGACACCCGCAGCCGGCTCCGGCGGGAAAACGACCGAGGCGCGCCCCGCCGTATCGGAGCCGGTCGCAGCATCGTCCGGATCGACGGCCGAGACGGCGATTGAAGACGAGACCGGGATTGCCAAAACGGTCGAGGCAACGCAAAACGAAGCCGGTGTGGCGGGCGAAGCAGAGCCGGTGCCCGCGCCATTGCCGAAAGAACCGCTTCCAGAGACATGGCAGGAACTGGTCTCGCAGGAACTGGTCTCGCAGGAGCTGGTCTCGCAGGAGCCGGTCACAGAGCCCGCCGAAGGCGCGGCTGCCGCCGTGCAAGCGGAAGCGCACGCCGACAAGGCGGATGACGCGGTGAAACACAAGCCGCGTCTGCGCCGCAAGCAGGCAGCAAGCAAGGCCGTTGCCGATTCCAGGGAGGCGCGCGCGCAGGAAGATCGCCTCGATGCAGCCTGGCAGGAAACACAGAAGACGAAGCCCGCCGCGGATGATCCGGGAACCGTACCCGCAGGGACAGTCTCCAGCAGGGCCGGTGAGGAAACGGTCGAGGCCTCCGTGCCTGTTCTCGATGATGGGCTACCCGCCGGGAATTCAGTGCCCGTTTCGGCGCAGCTATCATCGGCTGCGCAGGAGGCCGTGGCGGACTCCTCGGACTCTCTCGCGGCAGCATCGGTCGACAGCGAGGCGGCTTACGATTTCAGCGTGCTGCTTGCAAGATTGCGCGAGAACCAGCGTCAGGATCGCGGCCAGCGCGTCCTCGTCACCGGGCTCGGCGATGCCGCACGTCTGCGCCGTTTCGGCGAAAAGCTGGGCCAGGCCGGTGCCCGTGCCGGGCGCTGCATCCTCGTCTCGATGCAGGATGACGGCTCCGGATCCGTACCGGGGCTGAGTGATCTGATCGCGGAGCGTGCCAGCTTCTTCGACGTGATCCGGCGCGATCCGGCATCGTCCCTGCATCGCGTCGAAAGGGGACGCGCCGATGCAGCGTCGTTGATCGACGACGCTGACGGACTCGATATCGCGCTGACGGCCTTCCAGCACACCTATGGGCTCGTCTTCATGCTGGTGCCTGATCCCTCCGATACGGCCTTGCTGAAATCTCTGGCCGGTGCGGTGGATACGATCATCATCGCCGCCGATCGTGAAGCCGATGACCCCGAACTCGTCGATCTCTATGCGCGTGTTGCGGGAATGGGTTCGGCGGATGTCGTGGTGGCCGGGGTCGGGCGCAGGGCGGGCGTTGCCGCTGCCTGATCCGTTCAGGTGATGCCGACATGCCCGCAGCGCCGGTCGGGCCCCGTCGGCGCGTGATTCTCGAGCCGGAGAGCGTGCATGTCATTGAAATCCGCCATCATCCGCACGGGGCTGCGCGCGATCGACTGGAGCCGGGCCGATCTCTGGCTGGCGCCCGTCTCGCGCGGCACCGGCATCATCTTGATGTTTCACCATGTGCGCCCGGCCAGCTACGGCACCTTCGCGCCCAACCGCCTGCTGGAGATCACGCCCGCATTCTTCGAAACGGTTGTGAGCATGGTCCGGGAAGCCGGGTACGAGATCATTGCACAGGATGCCTTGCCGCAGCGCCTGCGGGAAAAGGGTGGGCGACCCTTCGCGCTCCTCACCTTCGATGACGGCTATCGCGACAATGCGGAATACGCGTTGCCGATCCTGCGTCGCCATGCCGTGCCGGCGACCTTCTTCATCACCACCGGCTTCGCCGATGGCCACGGACGCCTCTGGTGGCTCGAACTGGAGGAGGCGATCCGCAGGCTCGACCGGGTGCTCTTCACCCATGACGGGCGTGATTTTGATCTGCCGGCGCGCGATGATGCAGAAAAGCAGATCGCCTTCGAGACCACCTATTGGCGCCTGCGCAGCGGTGACGAAGCGACGCTGCTGGCCGTTATCGCCGATCTCGCCGCTCAGGCCGGTCTCGACAGCCGCGCCCTGACGCGCGGGCTCTGCATGACATGGGATGAAATCAGGGCCGTGGCGGGAGACCCCCTGATCACCATCGGTGCCCATACGGTGAGCCATCCGATGCTGGCCAAGCATGACGATGTCACGGCGCGCTACGAGATCGTGCAATCACGCGACCGCCTCGCCGAGGAGCTCGGCTGCAATGTGGCGCATTTCGCCTATCCGGTGGGAGATCCCGGTTCAGCCGGGCCGCGCGATTTCGCTCTGGCTCAGGAAGCGGGATTCACCACCGCGGTGACGACGCGGCCCGGTCACGTCTTTGCCGGTCATGCCGATCATCCCCATGCCCTGCCACGCGTTTCCGTGAACGGCCTGCATCAGAGCCGCAAGACCATGCGCGCCCTGCTCTCCGGCGTCCCGTTCATGCTGTGGAACAAGGGCCGGCGGCTCAATACGCGCTGAGCCGTCGCAACCCGGTCCTGCGGGGCGCGCTCGTCAGTCGAGGCCGCGCGCGATATTCGATGCGGTGACGAACTGCTTCTGGATGACGAAGACGGCCAGGCCGACGCCGATGCCGATGATATCGGAGACCCAGCCTCCCTGAATCATGGCGAGCGCCGCAACCAGCAGCACGATGCGCAGCACCCAGTTGAGCAGTCCGAAGAACCAGCCCTGGATCGCAGCGGCGAGCAGGAAAATGCCAAGCGCCGCCGTGAACAGGACGCGCGCGATTTCAAGCCATTCGCCCTGCATCAGGAGCGCGTTGTTGTAGAAGAACATGAACGGTACCACGAAGGCGGCAAGGCCGATCTTGAAGCTCTCCACGGAGGTGCGCATCGGGTCCGAGCCCGCCAGCGCCGCCCCGGCATAGGCTGCGAGTGCCACGGGTGGGGTGATCGCCGACATCACGGCGAAGTAGAAGATGAAGAAATGCGCCGTCAGCGGCGGGATACCGAGCTGGATCAGGCCTGGCGCAACGACCGATGCCGCCACCGCGTAAGCCGCCGTCGTCGGCATGCCCATGCCGAGGATGATGGAGATGCACATGGCAAAGAACAGCGCCATAAACTCGCTTTGATCCGCCACCGCCATCAGCACGCCCGACAAGCGTCCGCCGACACCGGTCATGGCGATCACGCCCACGATCACGCCCGCCGCAGCACAGACCGCGACCAGTTGCAGAGACATCTTCGCAGCGATTTCGAGCGCATAAAGGATGGCGCGCGGGCCCATGCGGAACGGCGTCAGCCAGCTCACGACAGCGGCGGCGCCCATGGCGAGCGTGCCGGCGCGGATCACGGAATAACCGACGAACAGCGCACCGATCAGGATCACGATCGGAATGAAGAGAAACGCCTGCTTCGCAAGCTTGCGGAACTGCGGCAACTCGTTGCGCGGCAGGCCCTTCATGCCGTTCTTCAGGGCCTCGTTGTCGACCATGAAATAGACCGAGAGGAAGTAGAGGATCGCCGGAATGATCGCCGCGATGACGATATCGGTATAGGGGATGCCGGTGATCTCGGCCATGATGAAGGCGCCCGCGCCCATGATCGGCGGCAGGATCTGCCCGCCCGACGAGGCGGCGGCCTCGACCGCTGCGGCCGTCTGGGGCTTGTATCCGACCTTCTTCATCAGCGGAATCGTGAGTGAACCGGTGGAGACGACATTGCCGGCTGAGGTGCCGTTGATCATGCCCATCAGACCGGAGCCGAACACCGCGACCTTCGCCGGCCCGCCGCGCGCACCGCCCGCAGCCGCGAAGGCGAAATTGACGAAATACTCGCCCACCCTGCTCGCCTGCAGGAAGGCCGCGAAGGTGATGAAGAGAATGATATAGGTCGAGGAGACCGCCGTTGTCGGTCCAAGAATGCCGTTATCGGTATAGAGAAAGGCGAAGAAGCGCTGGGGCGCATAGCCGCGATGCTCCAGGAAACCTGGCAGCCACGGCCCGACGAAGGCATAGGCCACGAAGGCCGCGACGATGATGACGAGCGCCAGACCAGCCAGACGGCGCGTCAGTTCCAGGATCAGCAGAATGCCGGCAATCGAGGCCCACATGTCATTGGGATGCGGGAAGACCTGGGCGCGGGTGCGCAGGAAATGCGCATGGGCAATGATATAGACGCCCACCGCAATCGCGGCGAGGGCGAGGAGCAGATCGCCAGGCGCGAGCCTGCCGCGGTCTCCCGGCGGGAAAATCCAGGTCGCGAGGATCGCCAGACCCGTACCGGCGATGATCGGCAGGCCGAATGTGGTGACCATCTTGTCCGGCGGGGCGCCCGTCGCGATCAGATCGCCTGTCGCGACGGCGAGCGCGATCCGGCCGAGAGCCGTGAGGATCAGAAGCGCCGCGATGCCGAGCAGGGCGAGTTCGACGAGCGAGCGCGTATGCGCACGCCCCTGCGGATCGATGAAACCGCGCGCGGAGAACAAGGTGAAGCCGAGTGCGAGACCGCCCGTCACGTGCGCCAGCCGGTAGACCCAGGTCTCCAGCGGATAGAGATTCATCACACCGATATGAAAGGTCGTGTAGGCGATGCACAGGGCCGCAACGAGTTGATGGCTCCGGCCTTCGAAGATGCGCTGGTTACCAGCATAGATCTCGCGATCAACGCCGCTGGCAATGTTCTTTGTCCCGGAAGCGTCTTCCGGCGCCTCACGCACATCCGCGGCGACCATGCGCCCCTCCCGATGAAACCCCACCAATGGCCGTTTCGGCCTTGATCTTGCGACGGAGGCCACGACAAACGCGGCCTCCATCGAAGTCATGCAATGACGGCGATGCCGTGGTCAGCCGCGCAGATCTTCCGGGATCTCGATGCCGATTTCCTCGTAATAGCGCACGGCACCCGGGTGGAACGGCAGGAAGCTGTTATTGTCCCAGTTTTCAGCCAGCGTAGCCGCCGCAGCAGCATGGATCTGCATCATGCGCTCGTTGTTCTCGAGCACCGTCTTGGTGATCTCGTAGGCCAGGCTCTCGGGCATGTCCTGATGCGCGATCGCGTAGTTCCACATCGCCACGGAGGCCTGGTCCTCCTCCTGCACGGAGTAGGTGTCGGCGGGGATGGTGAAGGCCGAGACTTCCGGGAAGGCTTCGAGAACCTGCTCGTGCTCTTCCGGCGTGAAGCCGAAGGTGATCACGTCGGCTTCGGCTGCGAGCTGCGAGAAGGCCGCAGTCGGGAGGCCGGCTGCGAAGACGAAGGCATCGACCAGCCCGTCCTGCAGCTGGCTGGCGGAATCCGCCGCGCCTGCATAGGAAATGGTCGCGTCCACACCGAGCGTTTCGAGAATGCGCGGCCAATAGGTGCCGGGTGTTCCACCAGCCGGGCCGACCGAAACACGGCGCCCGTCGAGATCACTTACCGAATTGATATCCGACGAGCGCAGGGTGATCCCGTGGAAGGGGGTCTCGTACATCGGGAAAAGGGCGCGGATATCCTTGTGCTCGAGGCCCGGAGCCAACTCGCTCTGGCCCGTCCAGGCTTCGAAGGCCGGGCCGAGGGTCACGAGGCCGATATCGTGCTCGCCGGTCTGAACCAGCGTGACGTTCTGCACGGGGCCGCCGGTCACCTCGCCGGAGACATTCACGTCGAGCTCATCGGTGAGGAAGCTCGCCATGCCGCCGCCATAGACGAAGTAGACGCCACCCTGGCTGGCGGTACCGACGGTCAGGTCGCGCGGCCAGTCATCAGGCTGGGCGAGAGCCGTGCCGGAGACGAGAATTCCGGCTAATGCCAGACCAGTTGCAATTTTTTTCATGCGTTGTTCCTCCCTCGAAGAATTGGGGGTTCAATTTGAACCAAGCCCTGCATGGGGCGCAAGGCTGCCCTCATTAGCAATAGGGACAAGGTCGCTTTTGTAAAGGCCGGACTGTCTTGCGAATCGTGTGATCAGGAGGGGTGGGGTGATGATCTGCGACGAAAGGATGATGCGGGCCGGAATGCTGCGATGCGAAAGATTTGTGTGGCCTCTGGATTTGAACAATTAAAAATGGCATGTTTTTATGATAAATAATAATACATTATATTAAGAGGGTTATGATATGAATTCAATACCAGTCGATGCCATGGCTCCGAAGGCGCAGCAGCGTGCCAACCCGAATCCCCGGTTTTCCCTGATCGAAACTGCGCAGGATGCTTTCGCAGCCGAGATGTCAGCGCAGGAACCCGGCATGCGGGGTCCACTCTGGAATGAGGCCGGGGCGCGGGACGTCGAAGGCATGCGCCCCCAGCCGCTCTTGCGCAGGCAGGCGCCCGACGATCCGCATCTGCGATCACTCGCCGCGCCGGCGCGTTCGCTTCCGCCGGAAAGGACCGAGGCGTTCGAAGCCTTCTGCTGGATTGGTGCCGAAGCGGCGCCGGGATTGCATATCGGCGCTGATCACGAACCGAGCGAGTCGCGTATCGGCGTGACGACCACCGGATCGGTAGATACCGATGGCGGCTGGTCGGGCCTCGTCGTCACGCAGCCGCCCGGGTCTGATGGGAGCGCGGCCCGCCTGCGCGCACAGATCGGCGGCAGCACCGATTTCGCGCTGTCCGATGATCTGCGCGCGGCGATCCGGGGCAACGCGGCCGTGACAACGGATGGTGGCGCAAGTGCGCATGCCGATCTCTCGCTCACCACCGGCGGCGGGACCGGGTTCGGCGTTGCCGCCAGCGCAGGGCCTGATGGCGTCGCGCATGAGGCCCATATCCGGCAACAGATCGGCGATGGCGGCACCCTGTCCGGGCATGTGATCCGACCCGCCGATGACGGCGAGACGGAATGGCGCCTGCGCTACGACGCTACCGATTTTCGCGCCGAGCTCTATCAGCGCGGTGACGATTGGGGCGCGGGCGTGAATCTGCGCGCACGCTGGTGAGAAGCAGGCCGCGTCCCGAGTTCAGGGGCGTGGCACTTCGGCGTTCTCGAGCGCGGGGTTCTGCGCAGGCGCGGCGCTCGAAAACCCGAAATCCTCCTCCGATTCCGGATGGAGCGGCGCGGCCACCGGGGTCGTGCGCGGCAGGGTCTGGAAGCGGCCCTGCTGGTCTGCGGGCACCGGCGCGCGGGCCTTCAGCCGCCAGACGGCGAAGCCGACGGAGAGGAAGCCGACGACGGCGGTGAAGAGAAAAAGCCCGGCAGGGCCGGCGAGGTTCATCACCCCGGCGGCGAGAAGCGGCCCCAGCGTGGCGCCGGCGGAATAGGTCAAAACCAGCCCGCCGCTCGCCGCGATCCGCTCCTCGCGTTCGAGGTGGTCATTGGTATGGGCGACGCAGAGCGGGTACAGCACGAAGGCGATCCCACCGAAAGCCGCGCCGAGGATCAGCAGAGCAATCTGGCCGCCTGCAGGTGCCGCGATCATCGCAACCGAGGTCAGCGCGCCGGCGATGATCACCCCGACGATGACGAGGCGTCGGTCGATCAGATCGGACAGGCGTCCCACGGGCCATTGCAGGATCACGCCGCCAAAGATGATGGCGCTCATGAACCATGCCGTCTGCCGCAGATCAAAACCGATCCCCGCAGCGTAGACCGGTGCCAGCGCATAGATTGCGCCGATCACCAGTCCCGAGGAGATGCAGCCGAAGATCCCGAGTGGCGAAGCCTCGTAGAGACGCCTGAAGCTCAGTGAAGCGATGTCCGGCAGAAGTGGCGGCGCCATGCGCGTCATCGCCACCGGCACGGCGGCGAGGCTGAGCACCACCCCCATCATGATGAAGAGCAGGAAGCCGGTCTCGTCCGGCACCCCGATCATGAACTGGCCGGCGGACTGGGCAAGATACATGCAACTCATGTAGCTGGCGAGCAGCGCGCCGCGATTCTGCGTCGTGGCAGAGTCGTTGAGCCAGCTTTCAATGCAGACGAACAGCCCGGCCATGCAGAAACCCTGCACGAAGCGCAGCGCCGCCCAGGGGACAGGATCAAGATGGACCGGATAGGCCAGCGTGCTCGCCGTCACGATCGCCGTGAAAGCGGCGAAGGCGCGGATATGGCCGATGCGCGTGACGATGCGGAAAGTCTGCAGCGAGCCGACCGTCAGCCCACCGAAATAGGCCGCCATGACAAGGCCGATGATCGGCGTCGCCAACTCCGCCTCGTTCATGCGGATGCCGAGAATCGTCCCGAGTGGTCCCGACCCGGCCATGAGCAGGATAGTCGCGACCAGAAGGACCAGGACCGGGCGCAGCGCGTCTTTGAAGGCCATGATGGGAATGCTTTGTCGCAGGAGTTCGAGGCAGGCCGGGTGCCTGTAGGGTGTGGCGGATTTGCGGCATCAGCAAGCCTTTTCGCAAGCGAATTCCGAAAGCTCCAAACGGTTTTCGTATCTGGCTTTGAGGGCAATCATCGCGCGCTTGACGCGGATGACGTGCCGGCGCGATTTCCCGGCGAAGCGCGTAAATTTTGAGCAACCTTAAAGTGCAATTTGCGCAAGCGCCGCCTGTTTATCCGCCATGCTCCGGATGGCATTTCATATGTTTCGTGCCACACTGATGATTCGAGACGAATCGGTCTGGAGCCGTTTCCGTTTCAGGAGCGCCTGCGACGCAATGTGATCTGGCTCCTGCCGCATTTGCCGGGCAACCTGTCTGTAAATCAGCAGGTTAGCTGAGGAATGTGACGCTTGATGGAGGCAGATGCATGTATCCGAGCGACGACCTCTTCTCCTCCTTCGCCCGCAGTTACGAAGCGCGGCGCGAAACGGAAATGTCCCTGTCGGACTATCTGGAAGGCTGCCGGGACGACCCGATGATGTATGCCAGCGCGCCCGAGCGCATCCTGGCGGCGATCGGCGAGCCGGAAATGGTCGACACCTCCCGGGATTCCCGGCTCGGGCGGATCTTCATGAACCGCACCATCCGCGTCTATCCCGCCTTCGCCGAGTTCTACGGCATGGAAGAGACGATCGAGCGCATCGTTTCCTTCTTCCGGCATGCGGCGCAGGGGCTGGAGGAGCGCAAGCAGATCCTCTACCTGCTCGGCCCGGTCGGCGGCGGCAAATCCTCGCTGGCGGAACGCCTCAAGGCGCTGATGGAGGCGCATCCGATCTATGTCCTCAAGGCCGGCAACGAGATCAGCCCGGTCTTCGAGAGCCCGCTCGGCCTGTTCGATCCCGAGCGCATGGGCGAGCAGATCGAGGAGCGCTACGGCATTCCGCGCCGGCGCCTGACCGGGCTGATGAGTCCCTGGGCGCTCAAGCGGCTCGACGAGTTCGGAGGCGACATCTCGCGCTTCAAGGTGGTGAAGGTGAACCCCTCGCGCCTGCGCCAGATCGGCATCGCCAAGACCGAACCGGGTGACGAGAACAACCAGGACATCTCCTCCCTCGTCGGCAAGGTCGATATCCGCAAGCTGGAGACGCTGTCGCAGAACGACCCGGACGCCTATTCCTATGCGGGCGGGCTTAACCGGGCCAATCAGGGCATGCTCGAATTCGTCGAGATGTTCAAGGCGCCGATCAAGATGCTGCATCCGCTGCTCACCGCGACACAGGAAGGCAACTATGTCGGCACCGAGAATATCGGCGCGATCCCCTTCCAGGGCATCATCATGGCCCATTCCAACGAGGCGGAATGGCAGAGCTTCAAGACAAATAAAAACAACGAGGCCTTCATCGACCGGATCTACGTGATCAAGGTGCCGTATTGCCTGCGCGTCACGGAAGAGGAGCAGATCTATGACAAGCTGATCCGCACTTCGGAGCTCGCCGAGGCGCCTTGTGCGCCGGGCACGCTGGAAATGCTGGCGCGTTTCGCCGTGCTGTCACGGCTGCGTGAGCACGAGAATTCCAATGTCTTCTCGAAGATGCGCGTCTATGACGGAGAGAGCCTGAAGGAGGTCGATCCGCGCGCCCGCTCGATCCAGGAATATCGCGATGCGGCCGGAGTCGACGAGGGCATGGACGGCGTCTCCACCCGCTTTGCCTTCAAGGTGCTCGCTGCGACCTACAACCACGATACCACCGAGATCGCCGCCGATCCGGTGCATCTGATGTATGTGCTGGAGCAGACCGTGCGGCGCGAGCAGCTGCCGGACGAGCAGGAAAAGCGCTATATCGAGTTCATCAAGGCCGAACTCGGGCCGCGCTATGCCGAATTCATCGGCAACGAGATCCAGAAGGCCTATCTGGAGAGCTATCACGATTACGGGCAGAACGTGTTCGACCGCTATGTCGATTACGCCGATGCCTGGATCGAGGATCAGGATTTCAAGGATCCCGATACCGGCCAGTTGCTCAACCGCGAACTGCTCAACCAGGAGCTGACCAAGATCGAGAAGCCCGCGGGCATCGCCAATCCGAAGGACTTCCGCAACGAAGTGGTGAAGTTTTCGCTGCGCTCGCGGGCGAGCCATGGCGGCAAGAACCCGTCCTGGACCTCCTACGAGAAGATCCGCGAAGTCATCGAGCGGCGGATGTTCAGCCAGGTCGAAGATCTGCTGCCGGTGATCTCCTTCGGCTCGAAGAAGGACAGCGAGAGCGAGAAGAAACACAGTGAGTTCGTCGACCGGATGACCGAGCGCGGTTACACCGAGCGTCAGGTCCGCCGGCTCGTCGAGTGGTACATGCGTGTGAAACAGGCGGGTTGACCGAGAGGAAGACCCGCGAAACGGGGCGACCGGATGCATATTGTCGATCGCCGCCTCAATCCCGGCGGCAAGAGTCTCGCCAATCGTCAGCGCTTTCTCAGGCGGGCGAAAGCCTTGGTCAAACGCGCGGTGCGCGACACCACCCGCGACCGTTCGATCCGCGATGTGGAGAGCGGCGGGGAGGTGTCGATCCCCGGCGAGGGCGTGCGCGAGCCGCGCTTCCACCGCGCGGCGCAGGGCGGCATGCGCGATTACGTGCTGCCCGGCAACAAGGATTATGTCGAAGGCGAAACCATCCCGCGCCCGCCGGGCTCCGGCGGGGGAGGCGGGTCACAGGGCAGTCCGGACGGGGAGGGCGAGGACGAGTTCCGCTTCGCGCTCAGCCATGAGGAATTCGTCGATCTCTTCCTCGAGGATCTCGAACTGCCCGATCTGGCCAAGCGCAAGCTGGCGACGACAGAGCAGGTGAGCTGGCGTCGCGCCGGCTTCTCGGTGACCGGCTCACCGGCCAACCTCGCCCTGACGCGCACCATGCGCAATTCGCTCTCACGCCGCATCGCCCTGCGCCGACCCCGGCCGGAAGCGGCGGCGGCACTGGAGGAGGAGATCGCGACGCTGGAGCGGACGGGCGATGATCCGGTGCGGCTGCTGGAAGCGCGCGAGGAGCTCGCGCGCATGCAAAAGCGGCTCAAGGCGATCCCCTGGATCGACCCGATCGACCTGCGCTATCGCCGCTCGGAACCGCATCCGCGTCCCGTCGCCCAGGCGGTGATGTTCTGCCTGATGGATGTCTCGGGCTCGATGACCGAGCATATGAAGGATCTCGCCAAGCGCTTCTTCACGCTGCTCTATCTCTTCCTGAAGCGGCGCTACAAGCATGTCGAGATTGTCTTCATCCGCCACACGCACGAAGCCTCGGAAGTCGATGAAGAGACGTTCTTTTATTCCCGCGAGACCGGCGGCACCATCGTCTCGACGGCGCTGGAGGAGATGCAGCGCGTCGTGGCCGAGCGCTACCCGCCGCAGGAATGGAACATCTATGCTGCGCAGGCTTCGGATGGCGACAACACCTCCTCGGACAATCCGCGCGCCTCTGAACTCCTGACGAACACGATCCTGCCCGCCTGCCAGTATTTCGCCTATCTGGAGGTGGGGCGCGAGGATGATCCGGCGCCGATGGGCTTCGGCTATCGCCAGAGCGATCTGTGGCGACTCTACGACCTGTTGCGTCAGGGCGGCGAGCAGATCGCCATGCGCAAGGTGCGCCACCGCCGCGACATCTACCCCGTCTTCCGCGAACTCTTCCAGCGCAAGCAGGGCGCAGAAAAGGGAGTCGGCGCATGAGCACGAAAACCGCGCAGACAGCCGTGAACCCGCCGCAGAAGCCCCGTCTCTACGAGGGGGCGGACTGGGATTTCGAGACGCTCCGGCGCATCAACGAGGCCTGCGAGGAAATCGCCATCGGCGAGCTGGGTCTCGACGTCTATACCAACCAGATCGAGGTGATCACCGCCGAGCAGATGCTCGACGCCTATTCCTCGATCGGGATGCCGCTCTTCTACAAGCACTGGTCCTTCGGCAAGCATTTCGCCACGCACGAGGCCTCCTACCGCAAGGGCATGCGCGGGCTGGCCTATGAGATCGTCATCAATTCGAACCCGTGCATCTCCTATGTGATGGAGGAGAATACGGCGACGATGCAGGCGCTCGTCATCGCGCATGCGGCGTTCGGCCATAACCACTTCTTCAAGAACAATTATCTGTTCAGGCAATGGACCGATGCCGACGGCATTCTCGATTATCTCGAATTCGCCAAGGGCTATATCGCCGAATGTGAGGAGCGCTACGGCCACGGGCCGGTCGAGCGGCTGCTTGATGCCGCGCATGCGCTGATGAACCAGGCGGTGCACCGCTATCCACGCAAGATGCAGCCCGATCTGCGCAGCGAGGAGCAGCGCGAGCGCGAGCGCCGCCAGCATGAAGAGCAGATGTACAACGATCTGTGGCGCACGGTTCCGGTCAAGGAACGCACCGGGCCCGACGATGCCGATCTGGAGCGCCGGCGCGCGCTTTTGCAGCTGCCGCAGGAGAACCTGCTGTATTTCCTCGAGAAAAGCGGCCCCAAGCTCGCGCCCTGGCAGCGCGAATGCCTGCGCATCGTGCGGCTGATCGCGCAGTATTTCTACCCGCAGGGGCAGACCAAGGTGATGAACGAGGGCTGCGCCAGTTACGTGCATTACGAGATCATGAACCGGCTGCACGAGACCGGGCAGATCGGCGACGGTGACATGCTCGAATTCCTGCGCTCGCATACGAACGTGGTCTACCAGCCGGAATTCCACGAGCGGCATTATTCGGGCATCAACCCCTATGCGCTGGGTTTCGCCATGATGAAGGATATCGAGCGCATCTGCCGCGAGCCCACCGAGGAAGACCGCGTCTGGTTCCCGGATATTGCGGGCGTGGGCGATCACATGCCGGTCCTGCGCGAGATCTGGGCGAATTACCGCGACGAGAGCTTCATCCTGCAATATCTGAGCCCGCATCTGATGCGCAAATTCAAGCTCTTCCACGTCGCCGATGACGACACCCAGCCCGACATGCTGGTCGATGCCATCCACGACGAGCGCGGCTACCGCCGCCTGCGCCGCGCGCTCGCCAGGCAATACGACGTCGCCTGGCTCGACGCCGATATCCAGATCGTCGATGTCGCCCTCGCCGGTGACCGCCGCCTGATCGTCCAGCACAACGTCCTCAACCGCATCCCCCTCGACGAATCCAACGCCCGCCGCACCCTCCAGCACCTCGCCGACCTCTGGGGCTACGAGGTGATGATGAAGGAAGTCGACACGCAATCGGGCGAGGTGCTCAAGGAGCACAGGGCGGTGGCACGGGATCGGATCGTGTGAAGCGGGGATCCAGTCATGGAGATCGACCGCAATTTTTTTAGAATAAGGGTTTTAGCTGCATCGGTAGAGTTTGTTCGTCTGGAGAGTTGAGTAATGGGCAAGCAGACTCAGTTTGCCGTGAACTCTTGTGGGTAGCAATAAATACAACTAAATATTGTTAAATTTCGCCCAAAGCATCGCTTTGCACCGCTCCTTCAGCGCCTCAAAGGGCAGTTTCTCCGCAAACGCACGCTCCAATAGCTGAAGAGTGAGCCATACCGAGGAGAGCGTCTTTGTGAACGCGCTGATCCATTCCATACACAGGCGTGGCGCGCCCGGCCTGACGGAGTCGGATGGTGCGCTCTGAAGCCTCGTTTCGGCACATCACAGGCTGATGCGAGGACCGGCCATCCGGCGCCTTTTCGCCGCGCATTGCCGATGCGGGCCTGCGGACGCCATTACCGCTTCGGCGGATCCGATGGGTCTGCGGTCCGTTTCCCGCGTTTGCCCGCCGCAGCCTTGCCCGCCGCGACCTTGCCGGCTTTTTTCTTGCTCACGGATTGAGCCGCCGCCTCGCCATCAGCTTTCGTGAAACGCTTCTTCCACTTCTTGTCGGATCCTGCGCCTCCGGCGCCGGCATCGGAGAATTTGCCGGAGGTTCGCGCCTTGCGAGGGCTGGCCGGAGCGTCGATCTGCGGCGCACCGGAAGCGCGCCGGACGGTGACGCCTTTCTCGAGGCTGCCTTGTTTTCCCAATGCGCTCAGGAATTTTGCAACGCTCGTCTCGGAGATTTCCACGAGGGTCTCGGATTGCTGGACGCGGATTGCGCCGATCGCATCCTTGTCGAGCCCTCCGGAGCGACACAGCAGCGGCAGCAGCCAGCGCGGCTCGGCGCCGTCATCGCGCCCGACCGACAGGGTGAACCAGACGCTCGGGCCGAAGCGTGCATGCGCCTTCGCGGCTGGTCGCGTATCGACCGGGACGAGCTCTTCCGGCGCCGAGTGCCGGGCGCGATGCTGGCGCAGATAGGCTGCTGCAATCGCCTCCGGTGAATACAGGGCGAGCAACCGGCTCGCAAAAGCCGTTTCTTCGTCGGTGACATCCATCGACCAGTCGGGATCGGCGAGCAGACGTTCCTCGTCGCGGCGCAGGATCTCGTCCGCTCCCGGCGCAGTGATCCAGTCGGCTGTTACGCGGGCGCTCGCCAGCAGACGCTCGGCCCGCTTCACCGCCTTCGGCGGCACAACCAGGGCGGAGATGCCCTTGCGTCCGGCGCGGCCCGTGCGACCGGAGCGATGCAGCAGGCTATCGGCGTTGCTCGGGAGCTCGGCATGGATCACGAGTTCGAGATTGGGCAGATCGATGCCGCGGGCCGCGACATCGGTTGCGACGCAGACCCGGGCGCGACCGTCGCGCATCGCCTGAAGCGCATGCGTGCGCTCCGTCTGGCTCAGCTCACCGGAAAGACTGACGACGGCAAAGCCGCGATTGGAAAAGCGCGCAGTGAGCCGGCTCACCATCGCGCGGGTATTGGCGAAGACGATGGCGTTTTGCGCCTCGTGATAGCGCAGCACATTGATGATGGCGTTTTCCGCGTCCTGGGCGGCGACGCGCAGCGCCTGATAGGCGATGTCAGCATGCTGACTTGCCTCGGACTGGGTTTTCACCCGCACGGCCTCGCGCTGGAAACGCTGGGCCAGTTTCGCGATCATCGGCGGCACGGTCGCCGAGAACATCAGCGTCCGGCGCTCCGGCGGAGCCTTGTCCAGCATGAATTCCAGATCTTCGCGAAACCCGAGATCAAGCATCTCGTCCGCCTCGTCGAGGACAATGACCCGCAATCCGCTCATGTCGAGGGATCCGCGCTGGATATGGTCGCGCAGGCGGCCCGGCGTGCCCACGACGATATGGGCGCCGCGCGCGAGGGTGCGGCGCTCGTCGCGCATGTCCATGCCGCCGACGCAGGAAGCCATCCGGGCGCCCGCCCTGGCATAGAGCCAGCCGAGCTCACGCATCACCTGCGCGGCCAGCTCCCTCGTGGGTGCGACGATAAGGGCCAGCGGAGCGCCTGGTGGGCCGAGCATGCCTTCCGCATCCAGAAGCGTGGGAGCAATCGCGAGCCCGAATCCCACGGTCTTGCCCGAACCGGTCTGGGCGGATACCAGCAGATCGGCTTCGCGCAGGGCGGGATCGGTGACCGCCTCCTGGACCTGGGTAAGGCTATCATAACCGCGCTCGGCGAGCGCCTCGGACAAGGTATGGATCATGGAAGGCCAATCTGCGGAGGATATCGGCGCCGCAGTCTTGCGCGGTCCGCCGGCACGAAACGTGCGATTCAGGTTCACGTAACGCAACGCGCGGATCATGTATACTGCAGAAAACAGGCATCAGGCGCGTGGCGCCCGGGATCCTTCACCCGCTCCCCGTGATCGGCTATGCCACGGGATGGCTTCGATCGCAGAGGGTTGCGCATGCTTCCATGGATACAGCTGGCCACGGCACAAACGCCGGAGGGGGATAGGCTCAGGCTCCTGCGCCGGGGCGATGAATTCTCGATCCGTCTCGAAGGCGGCAACGAGCTGATGAACAGCCGCCTCGGCGGCTCGGAGGAGGCGCTCGCGACGCTTGCTTTCGACCAGCTGGCCGGTCAGACCGCGCCGAGCATCCTCATCGGCGGGCTCGGGATGGGTTTCACCCTGCGCGCCGCGCAGGCGGTCGCGCCCCCGGATGCGCGGCTGATCATCAGCGAAATCGTGCCTGAACTGGCCGACTGGGCCAGGCAGCACATGAAGGCCGTATTCGAGGATTGTCTCTGCGACCCGCGGGTGGAACTGCGGGTGGGTGATATCGGCGCCGCCATCCGCGAGGCCGGGGAAAAATTCGACGCGATCCTGCTCGATGTCGATAACGGGCCCGACGGCCTCACGCGCTCGGAGAACGGCAGCCTTTACGGAGAGGCGGGATTGCATGCGGCACGCGCAGCGCTGACGCCCGGCGGCGTCCTCGCCGTCTGGTCCGCTGCGCCCGACGCGGCATTTGCGAAGCGGCTGGCCCGGTGCGGCTTTGCGGTCACGCCGCATCGTGTCCGCGCCAGCCGCTCCCGGCGCGGTGCGCGCCATACGATCTGGATCGCAATGCGCCGGCCCTGACAAGGCGATGATTTCTGTCCGTTCGTTCAACCGCAGCGCATCACCTGTACGCGCCTGACGATCATCCAGCATGTACAGGCTGCGATCAGGCCGAGGCAGGTGGCGCTGACGGGGTCGGTCAGAAGAACTGTGGGATCACCGCGTGAGAAGAGCAGGGTGCGGCGCAGGTATTCCTCGAAGGCGGGGCCGAGGATGAAGCCGAGGACGAGCGGGGTCGGCTCCAGCTTCAGCCGCAGCAGGACCCAGCCGAACAGGCCGAAACCGAGCATCAGCCAGACGTCGAACAGCGAGTTCTGCACCGAATGCACCCCGATCAGGCTGATCACGATGATCAGCGGCACCAGCCTGCGGAAGGGGATGCGCAGAAGTGAGGCCCAGATCCCGGCAAAGGGCAGGTTCAGCACCACGAGGATCACGTTGCCGATGATCAGGCTCGCCATCAGGGCCGTGAACAGATCCGGGTTCTGCGCGATGAAAGCAGGGCCGGGCATGATCGCATGCAGCATCAGCGCACCCGCCAGCACCGCCATGACCGGGCTGCCGGGCAATCCGAGGGTCAGGAGGGGCACCATCGCAGATTGGGCCGCCGCGTTGTTCGCGGCTTCCGGCGCCGCGACGCCCGCAACCGCGCCCGTCCCGAGCGGGCGATCCTTCGTGGCAAAGCCGTTCTCCATCCCGCGCGCGGCGAGCGCCGCCAAAAGCGTGCTCGCCCCGGGAATCACTCCCAGCGCCGCGCCGATTCCCGTTCCGCGCAGGGCGGGGCGCCAGCCAGCGCGCAGATCGGCGCGCGTGGGCCAGGGCCAGCGCACGAGCCTGATGCGCTCCGGGCGCCCGCCCGTTTCCAGCGCGCGGATCAGCTCCGCGAGACCGAATATGCCCATCACCAGCGGGACGAAGCCGATGCCGTCACGCAGTTCCGGTATCCCGAAGGCGAAACGCGGCTGCCCGCCGCCCAGATCGGTTCCCACGAGACCCAGACCCGCGCCGATCAGGATCAGCGCCAGAGCCGGAATCGCCGGGCCGGGCGAGATCACCGCGGCGGCGAACAGGCCCAGCGCAATCAGTCCCACCAGCCCCGCTGGCGCGATCGCCGTGGTCATGCCGGCGAGCGGCACTGCGATGGTTGCAATCAACACGGCGGTGACGAGGCCTGCGAAGAGCGAGGCGAGCGAGGCCACTGCGATTGCCGGCCCGGCCCGACCGGCCAGCGCCATCTTGTGCCCGTCCAGCGCCGTCACGACGCCGGAGCATTCACCGGGCACATTCAGCAGGATCGAGGTGGTCGAGCCGCCATATTGCGCGCCATAATAGATCGCCGCCATCATGATGATCGCGCCCGCCGGTTCCAGCGTAAACGTCAGCGGCAGTAGCAGCGCCAGTGTTGCCGCCGGGCCGATGCCGGGCAGGACGCCGACGAGCGTGCCGACCACTGCGCCCACGACACACAGGATGAGGTTTTCCGGCGTCAGCGCCAGCGCAAATCCCGAGATCCATGCGTTCAGATCCATGCCCCGGCCTCTTCACAAACGAGGCCAGAGCGGCGCCGTGGGCGGCAAAAGTGTAAGTCCGATCACCATCGTCATGACAACCAGCGCGCACACCGTGACCGCGAGCGCGACCGGATTGCGCTCGCCGGCGCCGATGGCGGCCAGCGTTGCGGCAAGACCCGCCGAAATCACCAGCCCGAAGGCCGGCAGGCTCAATGCGAACAACAGAACCGCACCGAGGAGCGCCGGCCCGCTCCAGCGTTGCGCGGTCGCGTCGGCGGGCTCGGCGCAGGGTGCGGGCCGGCGCGGCGTGGCATCGAGCGCGCGGAAAGCCGCCCAGATCGCACCGAGCGCGATCACCCCCTTGCTCAGCAATTGCGCGAACAGGCCGGGGCCAACATGCGCATCCAGCCAGGCCGGCTGGCCATAGGCGAGGATCAGCATGGCCAACCCGGTCAGGACCAGTGCCAGTCCCGGTACGGCCCGCCCGAGCCTGAGCAGGGGAGCGGATTGCAGGATACGGCGCGCATGCTCCGCTTGCGATGTCATGGGGCCTCGGCTCGGTTTCGGGGATTCTCAGACAAGTCAGGACCCGCGCCCGGAAGGTGCCGGGCGCGGGCATGCGGTGAGAGCGTCCTCTCAGCCCTCGCGCCTGGCACCGGTGCCGCGCACGACCGGGATCCAGGTCTCGCGCTGTTCGGCATAATAGGCGTCGACTTCGGCGGGCGTCTTGGCCGGGGGCACGATCGAGGCGAGATCCTCCAGCCTTGTGCGCATCTCGTCAGATTGCACGATCTCGTTGATCATCGTGTTGAGGGTATCGACGATCTCCTGTGGCGTGTCCGCCGGTGCCGAGATGGTGTTCCAGGTCTGGCTGACGAAGCCGGGCAGCCCCGCTTCCTCCATGGTCGGAACCTCCGCCAGCGCGGGCAGGCGCACCGGGGCGGATACGCCGAGCGGACGCACGGCATCGCCCTGAACCTGGCCGATCGCGGTCAGGGACGGATCGAAGACGAAGTTCAGACGCCCGGCGATCAGATCCACCATGGCCTCCGGGCTGCGCGGATAGGGGATATGGACGACGTCCTCGGCGCCGATGCGTTGCAGGAAAAGGGCCCCGGTAATATGCGTCGTGGTGCCCGTCGGGCCGGAACCGTACTGGAAGGCGGCCGGATCGGCCAGAACCCGCTCGGTCAGCCCGGCGAGATCGGTATCGGGTGAATCCTTGGGCACGCACATGACCATCGGGACTTCGTTGATCATCGCGACACCGCGCAGGGTGCTCTCGATATCGACCGGAAGCGGATCGAAGAGCGCAATGTTGTGGACGAGCTGCGAGGAGGTCCCCACCAGCAGCGTGTAGCCGTCCGGCTCGGCCTTGCTGACATCCTCGGTGGCGCGCATGCCGGAGGCGGTGCCGTTATTCTCGACCACGATGCGCTGGCCGAGCACGGGTTCCAGCGCTTCAACGAGAATGCGCGCCACGACATCGGCATTGCCGCCGCCGCCCTGGGCGACGACGAGCCGGATCGGACCAGCCGCCGGCCATTGCGCGGCGCGCGCCTGACGCGGCAGCAGGGACAGGAAGGGCGCAGCCAGAGCTGAGCCCAGAAGCGTGCGACGATTGATCATTGAAGACTCCCACGATTGCGTTGGCTCTTGAACAAACTGTCGAACCGAGGTGATCAGCGCGACAAAAGCACAAGAAAAACAGGTGGAAAGCGCATTGAAGGCCAATGCACGGAGGTTTCTTTGGGTCCAGGTTAGATTTCTTTTAATCTGTCGCAGTAACTTGCACTCAGATTTCGTTCTTTCTAGGATACTGGTTCGATTATGTGAAATGAAAATTGTAGTCAAACGTTTTCGAAAAAAATTCATTAATTTAAAATCGCTACAAAGTAGATTTATTCAAATCTAATTTCCAGATTATTCATGTATTTTGATGTTAATTTCAGTCTCTTGCCTGGAATCCCCGCTGATTGCATGAAATTGAGCTGTCTTCAGGTAATTCCAGGCTCAAGCGGAAAATGCTGCGCCCAAAAACCGTCAAGGGTGTCCGAGATTTTTTGGTCAGGGCGCAAAGCGGCCTCTATCCCCGCCCGAATATCCGCTCAATCGCGCGCTCAACCGTGTCATCCGTCGCCCTGCGCCAGCGGGCGGCGAGGTGTTGGTCGGGGCGGATCAGCCAGGTGGCGCCGGGGCTGGCGTCGAAGCGGCGGGTGAAGCTGCCGTCGGCATCAATCAGATCGCGTCCGATCACCAGCGTGCGGGCCTGCGCATGCCGGGGTACGGAGGCGCCGTCGCCGGGCATGTGGAGGAGGGTGCAGGCGCCGTCCAGCGCCTCCAGCAGCCAGCAGATCGTGCCATCCGGCGTGCGCATCGGCGCATCCGGGGCCGGCGCGCCCAGGGCTGCGCTGCCGCCCCAACTCTGTGCATCGGGCGTCGAGAGGGGGCTGTCGCGATAGGTTGTCGGCATCGACAAGCGGCCGGAATTCACCATGCGCCGGGCGAAACCGGCCTTCGCGGCGAGAGCCAGCGCGGCATCGCGAAAGCGCATTTCCTGCGCCGTACGCGGGGCGATGAAATCGGTCGAGCGAGTGGAATGGCCGATATTCTCGTCGGCGGCGGCGATGCGCTCGGTGTCGTAGCTCGCGAGCAGCCGCGCATCCGCATCGCCCCGGATCACGGCGGCGAGCTTCCAGGCGAGATTTTCCGCGTCCTGGATGCCGGAATTCGCCCCGCGCGCGCCAAAGGGCGAGACCTGATGCGCCGCATCGCCAGCGAAGATAACCCGGTCATGCACGAAACGGGCGAGCCGGCGGCATTGGAACGTGTAGACGGAAACCCATTCGAGCGAGAAATCGCCATGGCCGAGCATCTGCCGGATGCGTGGAATGACCCGCTCCGGCTTCTGCTCTTCGGTGGCGTCGGCCTGCGCACCGAGGCCGAGATCGATGCGCCAGACATCATCGGGCTGCTTGTGCAGCAGGGCCGAGCGGCCCTCGTGAAATGGCGGATCGAACCAGAACCAGCGCTCGGCGGGGAATTCCCCCTTCATCTTCACATCGGCGATCAGGAATCGCTCCTCGAACACTTCCCCCTCGAAGGCGAGTCCCATCAGATCGCGACAGGGCGAACGCGCGCCATCCGCCGCGACGACCCAATCCGCTTGCAGGTCATACGCGCCGTCCGGCGTCTCGATGGTGAGGGTGACACCGGCGCCGTCGGTTGCGCCTTCCTGCGCGATGCCGATGACGCGGTTGCGCCAGCGCAGATCAATGGCGGCGCCATCGCCATCCGCAAGGGTCTGCGCCCGCGTGACCAGGTGATGCTCCAGATAATATTGCTGCAGATTGACGAAGGCCGGCATCTTGTGGCCGTTCTCGGGCAGCAGATCGAAATTGTAGACCTCGCCATCACCCTGGAAAACACGGCCCAGCTGCCAGGTGACGCCCTGGTCGCGGCAGGTCTCGCCGAGACCGAGACGATCGAGGATTTCGAGGGTGCGCTTGGCGTAGCAGATGCCACGCGAGCCCTCGCCGATGCGGTCGGCATCGTCGAGCAGCACCACCGGCACGCCGCGCTGCGCCATGTCGATGGCGCAGGCGAGGCCGACCGGCCCGGCGCCGATCACCACGACGGGATGTTGCGCCGGTGCGCCGTCCTGATCCGGCGAGCGCCGATAGCTGAACTGATAGAGGCTCTTGCGTTCTCCGCCCGTGGTCACGCCCTGCGCCGTCCCCATCCCGCTCCCTCCGGATTTTTATGAAAGGATAGGCGGGGCCTGCGTTTTTGTCGATCCGGACTGGATAACGCCGCGCAGGCGCCTTAATCGCGTTGCACACGATCAATGCCCGCGCCACCATGCGAATCAGTATCGCCGTGAGTCAGGCGCGGGGGCGTCTTCCAGTGGATTGCAAGAGGCGATGACGGGTGCGGAGGCTGGTATGACCGCGGATAATCAGATCCGGGCGCAGAGCCGGTCGGGTGGGGCAGGGCGCTCCTTTGCGCTGATTCTGGCCGCCATCGCGGCCATGGGATGGGGCTTCGCCTTCCATGCCGGGCTCGGCGGTATCGATCGGGAGACGTCTGCCCGTGAGCGGATCGCAGCGCTGGAAGCGGACAATGCGAGCCTCGAAGAACGCAATGTTGCGCTTTCCGACGCGCTTGCAACCATACGCGAGGCCGAAGGCGGGCTGCGTGGGATCGAGGCGCAGATCGATCAGGCGCGCGACAGGCTCGTGCGTGCTCTCGAAGACCGGCGCGATCTTGAAGACAGCCTCTCGGCCCTGCAGCGCGACATCGCCCAGCTGGGGCGCGAGGAGGGGGCCGCGACGCGGGTATCCGCCGCAGCAACTGGTCAGAACGCCTCGCCGGCTGCCGTGAATGCGGCGCTGGCGCGGCTCGACCGGATGATCGATCGTCGCAATGGAGAACTGCAGGCGATTCGTGCGGCACGAAGTGAAGCCGAAGCCCGTCTCACCGCCGCAAACGACGCGCTCGACGCCAAGCAGGCACAACTCGGGCGCGACGAGAGCGCTGCTGCGCAGGCGCGGGAAACACGCTCCCGGCTGATCGGTGATCTGGAGCAGTTCGAGGCGCTGATCGCCCGGCGCGAAAGCCAGTCCGCAGCGCTCGCCGAGGATATCGACCGGGCCGAGGCGCGGCTCGCGGCCTTGCAGAGCGAGCAGGCCCGTCTGCGCGAGACGACGTCAGACGCGTCCGATTCCGCTGCTTCGGCGCGTGCTCCCTCCGAGCCGGAACGCCTCCCCGACGGTACGCGGGTGATTCGCGTCAACCCGTTTGCGCGCTGAACCCGCAGGCTTTCCCGGATGCCGATCCGGGCATCCGGGTGTTTCATCGCTTGCGCACGGACACTTCTGCACGGACACTTGTGCACGGACACTTGCGCACGAACAACTGCGCGTGACGCCCTGCCCCGATTTCCCGCATCTGTTTCAGTCGGCGTATGGCGGGTGGTGCATCATCGCCAGATCGGTGCGGTGCAGGGTTCCCCGTTGGGGCCTGCCACGACATTCGACGCGGGTGGGTTGTTGGCCCGATAATCGTCATAGACCAGGAGCATCGTTTCCTTGCCGATGTTCCAGCCGATACCGACACCCGGCCACCCCGCGATCGCGCCACCGATGATCGCGCCTATCAAACCGCCGATCAGTCCCCAGAGGCGCCGCCTGCGGCCCTCTGCATCGGGCGATTGGCTTTGCGCTTGCGCGTTCTGTTCCTGAACCCTGCGGACGAAATCCGATGATGTGTCCAGTTTCTCGAATTCCCCGAGCAATGCCTGCGCCTGATCGCCGTCCTCGCGGATATAGGCATCACCAATGCGCTTGAAGAGTTCGGCTTCCCTGTCGGTGACCATGCGGCTCTTGACGAGGCAGTCGCAAAGTTCTGAAAATTTTGGTGCGAAGCTCTTCTGTGTCAGGCTGAAGACCTGAATCACCGAATGCGCGACCAGTTCGCGGGATTTTTTGTCGCGGATTTCATCCGCGTATTGGTTCAGATGCTTTTCATCCAGAAATTTCTTGCTGAGCGTATCGTAGATTGCACCATGATATTCGAGGGTTTCGGGGCGTGCCGACATGGCCATGAACTCCTGATGAGGAATGCCGATGGTAACCCGCATGGAAAAACCGTGTCCTCCCGGAGGAAGCTGCAAGCTTGGCCATTAAAGGTTGTGCAAACTTACGGGCGTCCGCGAATCTGTCAAGCTGCCGGCTGAAACCGGTTGCGCTGTCAGCGAGGGGAGGGCGGCGGCTCGCCGTGTCTGTGCGCATGAACGCCGCCCGCATCGTGCGCGGCGGTCTCCCGTCTTCGGATCGGAGGCTTTCTCAGAACGGGCGTGGCGGCGGTAGCGGAATCTGGTCCGGCGCTGGTCGGTCCGGGGAATCGGAGGTCTCGTCGGCCGGAGCGTCAGCCAGGGATGTCTGGCGGCACCCCGTCAGCCAGATGTCGTAGACCGGGTGATCGATGGCGCTGAGCCCCGGGCTCTCGGCGAAGACCCAGCCGTCGAAAAGCGAAACGACTTCCCCGTCGAGGGCGACATCCTCCACCTCGATGAAGGCGGTGGTGTTGGGGCTCTCGGTCGGCGGGCGGGTATGGCAGGGGCGCGGCGTGAGCAGGAGCGAGCCGAACTGGATGGTCTCGTCGATCTCGACCTCGAAGGCGATGATCCGCGCGGTGATCTTGTCGAGACCGTTGAAGACGGCGATCGGATTCTCGATATGGCTCTGCGCGGAGGCGGGTGCGGCGCCGAACAGCACGGCGGCGCCGAGGGTGAGGGCGACCGGCAGGCGCAGGAGGGCCATCGACATCTCCGGAAATCCGCGTGCGTGAGCGGGCGCGCTCAATCGCCCGGCGACCATGCGGCGTAATCGCCCGTGGCTTTCGGACGCTCTTCCGGCGTGAGGATCGAGCCCTGCGGGCGATAGGCCTGCGCAGTGCCGGTATGGTTCTCGGCGCCGAGCTTCTGCCATTCGCGCGGGGCATAATCCTCTTGAGAGGGCGCGGTGGCATAGGTATGGGCCAGCCAGCCGCGCCAGCCCGGCGGCACGCGCGACAGCTCGGCCAGCCCGTTATAGATCACCCAGCGCCGCTCATAGCCGAGCGCAGGATCCCTGGCGCCACCCTTCGTGCGATAATAGCGGTTGCCGAACTCGTCTTCGCCGATGAGCTCGCCATGGCGCCAGGTGTGGAAACGGGTGTTCAGCGTCTGGCCGTTCCACCAGGTGAAGAACTGGGTGAAGAACTCTTTCAAGGTCATCGCGGATCGTCGCCTTTTTTCAACAGGCACCTTATGGCGCTGCAAACGCCACAAGTCCAGTGCCGAGCGCCTCAACTGCCCGGTTTTGCGATTCGTTTGCGGCGAATCGATGATCGGTGCGGGCGAAAGGAGGGCGACGGCGGTTCATGCAGCGCGCGCCGGCACTCCCCTCTCCCGCCGTGGAGAGGGGTTGGGGGTGAGGGGCCTATCAGGATAAGGCGCGGCGCAGATGAAGCGCGCGGACGTCATTGAGGGTGGAGAGTAATCGTCACCGCCCATTACCGCAAACCCCTCCGCGAGAGAGAGGGAAGATTACGCTGCATGGCTCGATATTGCCGGATACCGTTCCGGGCAGGGAAGGTGCGCCCTTCATGCAGCGCAACGTCCTGCCTTCTTCCGGTTTCCCGATATCGTCACCTTGATCGGGTGGCGGGCGAATCTCCGGGCGAATCTTTCGGCGATTCTCTCGACCATGCGTGAGCCTCTGCGCGGCCTGCCGGGTGCCCTCGCCGACCCCTGCGCATCCACATCTATTGCGCCTGCGCAGCATGGTGAAGGAAGTTTTATCCCAGTCTGACGAATGCGATTCATGTCGGGATTCGAAGGGGTTAAGCTAGGGTTTTTCCCTTATCCACAATCCGCAGGATCTCCACAAGATATAGCGTCGGCAAAAGAACCGAGCACTAGTTCTTGACGTATGGGGCGGGTCGGGCATAGCTTCCGGACATGCCGTACGGGATGCGGCGGCGGGGCCTCCGGGCCCGGTCGGAGTGGGTTTGCGGAAGGGTTTTCGAGGGCGTGTCGGTTGCGCAACACCAGCGGTGTGCGAACACGCGACGGCACGCGCATGAGATCGTTTTCGGAGCCGGCATCGCAGGGCATTCGGGGCAGAACAAGGGTGGCGCCAAAGCCACCCATCAGCGTCAAGACAGAGTAGATTGCGACAAGAGCCGCAACATGCGGCCGGCGAAGCTTTCCCTGATCCGAGGCCGATCGGGGTGTTTCGCCAGACAAAGGGACTACACAGATGCGGATCGAGCGGCGCTACACCACCACCGGGCAATCGCCTTATGCGGACATTGCCTTCCGGTTCTCCACCAGTGAGATCCGTAATCCTGACGGCTCGACCGTCTTCAAGCTGGAGAACTTCGAGGTTCCCCAGAGCTGGAGCCAGGTCGCCTCGGACGTGCTGGCGCAGAAATATTTCCGCAAGGCGGGCGTGCCGGCGGCGCTGAAGAAGGTCGAGGAGAACGACGTTCCTTCCTTCCTGTGGCGCTCGGTGCCCGACGAGAAGGCGCTTGCCAAGCTGCCGGAGGAGGAGCGCTACGGGCCGGAAACCTCCGCAAAGCAGGTCTTTGATCGCCTTGCCGGCTGCTGGACCTATTGGGGCTGGAAGGGCGGCTACTTCTCCAGCGAAGACGATGCCCAGGCCTTCTTCGACGAGCTGCGCTTCATGCTGGCCAACCAGATGGTCGCGCCGAATTCACCGCAATGGTTCAATACCGGCCTGCACTGGGCCTATGGCATTGACGGGCCGAGCCAGGGCCATTTCTACGTGGATTTCAAGACGGGCGAGCTGACCCGCTCGACCTCGTCCTATGAGCACCCCCAGCCGCATGCCTGCTTCATCCAGGGCGTGCAGGACGATCTCGTCAACGAGGGCGGGATCATGGATCTGTGGGTGCGCGAGGCGCGCCTGTTCAAATACGGCTCCGGCACCGGCTCGAACTTCTCGATGCTGCGCGGCGAGGGCGAGAAGCTCGCCGGCGGTGGAAAGTCCTCGGGACTGATGTCCTTTCTCAAGATCGGTGACCGGGCCGCCGGCGCGATCAAGTCGGGTGGCACCACGCGCCGCGCGGCCAAGATGGTCGTGGTCGATGTCGATCACCCGGATATCGAGACCTATATCGACTGGAAGGTGCGCGAGGAGCAGAAGGTCGCCGCCCTCGTCACCGGCTCCAAACTGTGCAACCGCCATCTCAAGGCGGTGATGAAGGCCTGCGTCAATTGCGAGGCGGCAGGCGATGCCTGCTACGATCCCGAGCGCAACCCGGCCCTCAAGCGCGAGATCAAGCGCGCCCGCAAGGCGCTCGTGCCGGATAACTATATCAAGCGCGTGATCCAGTTCGCGAAGCAGGGCTACAAGGATATCGAATTCGACATCTATGACACGGATTGGGATTCGGAGGCCTATCTCACGGTTTCCGGCCAGAATTCGAATAACTCCGTTTCGCTCAAGGACGACTTCCTGCGCGCCGTCGAGGCGGATGGCGAATGGAACCTGATCCGTCGCACCGATGGCAAGACGGCCCGCACCCTGAAGGCGCGGGATCTGTGGGAGAAGATCGGCCATGCCGCCTGGGCATCCGCCGATCCCGGCCTGCATTTCAACACGACCATGAATGACTGGCATACCTGCCCGGAATCGGGCCCGATCCGGGGCTCGAATCCGTGCTCGGAATACATGTTCCTCGACGACACGGCCTGCAATCTCGCCTCGGCGAACCTGCTGCAATTCTATGATCGCGAGACGAAGCAGTTCGATTTCGGAGGCTATGAGCATCTCTGCCGGCTCTGGACCGTGGTGCTCGAGATCTCCGTCACCATGGCGCAGTTCCCCTCCAAGGAGATCGCGGAGCTCTCCTACGCGTACCGCACGCTGGGTCTGGGCTATGCCAATATCGGCGGTCTGCTGATGACCATGGGGCTGCCTTACGATTCGGATGAGGGCCGCGCGCTCGGCGGCGCGCTCACCGCGATCATGACGGGTGTGGCCTATGCCACCTCCGCCGAGATGGCGGGCGAGCTCGGGCCGTTCCCCGGCTATGAGAAGAACGCGCAGCACATGCTGCGGGTGATGCGCAACCATCGTCGCGCCGCCCATGGCGAGGCGGACGGCTACGAGGCGCTCAATGTCAACCCCGTCCCCCTCGACCACGCCTCCTGCCCGGAGCCGATCCTGGTCGAGCGCGCCAAGCGCGCCTGGGACGAGGCGCTCGCGCTCGGCGAGAAGCACGGCTACCGCAACGCCCAGGCCACCGTGATCGCGCCCACCGGCACGATCGGGCTGGTGATGGATTGCGACACCACCGGCATCGAGCCCGATTTCGCGCTGGTGAAGTTCAAGAAGCTCGCCGGTGGCGGCTATTTCAAGATCATCAACCGCGCCGTGCCGGACGCCCTGCGGGCGCTGGGCTATCGCGAGCACGAGATCGCCGAGATCGAGGTCTATGCGCTGGGCCACGGTTCGATGGCGCAGGCGCCGGGCATCAACCCGCAGACCCTGAAGGCCAGGGGCTTCACCGACGAGATCATCGCCACCCTCGAAGGCGGCATGAAGGCGGCGTTCGACATCAAGTTCGTCTTCAACAAATGGTCGATCGGCGAGGATTTCCTCGTCAACACGCTGAACGTCCCGGCGGAAAAGCTCAACGATCCGTCCTTCGACCTGCTCGCGCATCTCGGCTTCACGAAGCAGGAGATCGACGCGGCCAATATCCACATCTGCGGCGCGATGACGCTGGAAGGCGCACCGCATCTCAAGGAAGAGCATTACCCGGTCTTCGATTGCGCCAATCCCTGCGGGCGCGTTGGCAAGCGCTATCTCTCGGTGGAGAGCCATATCCGCATGATGGCGGCGGCGCAGCCCTTCATCTCGGGGGCGATCTCCAAGACCATCAACATGCCCAACGATGCCACGGTCGAGGATTGCAAAAGCGCCTACATGCTCTCCTGGCGCCTCGCGCTGAAGGCCAACGCGCTTTACCGCGACGGCTCCAAGCTCTCGCAGCCGCTCAACGCCGCGTTGATCGAAGATGATGCGGATGAGGACGAGGATGCGGTCGATACGGTCGATCGTCTGCTCGAATCGGCCGCCCCCGCGCGCGCCGCGCAGGTGGCGGAGAAGATCGTCGAGCGTGTGGTGGAGCGTGTCGAGCGGGTGCGCGAGCGCGAGAAGATGCCTGATCGCCGCAAGGGCTACACGCAGAAGGCCGTGGTCGGCGGCCACAAGGTCTATCTGCGCACGGGCGAATACCAGGACGGGCGCATCGGCGAGATCTTCATCGACATGCACAAGGAGGGCGCGGCCTTCCGGGCGATGATGAACAACTTCGCCATCGCGATTTCACTCGGCCTGCAATACGGCGTGCCGCTCGAGGAATACGTAGAGGCCTTCACCTTCACGCGCTTCGAGCCGGCGGGCTTCGTCCAGGGCAACGAATCGATCAAGAACGCGACCTCGATCCTCGATTACGTCTTCCGCGAGCTGGCGATCTCCTATCTCGGCCGCTACGACCTCGCCCATGTCGACCCCTCCGATATCGGCCATGACGTGCTCGGCAAGGGCGACGACCAGTCCAAGCTCTCCGCCACGGCGGCGAAATACGTCTCCAAGGGCTTCACCCGCGGTCGGACGGACAAGCTGATGCTGGTCGATGGCGGCGCCTCCGGAGGCACTTCCGGCGCCACCGTCGTCACCGCCCTCTCGTCACAGGGCGCGACCGCGCTCAAGAGCGAGCCGGTGGTGGAGCAGGACATGGAGGCGGAAGAGGGCGCCGACCTCTCCGCGCTGGGCTTCTCGGCGCCACGTGTGGACACCTCCGCCGGCATGACCAAGGCCGACAAACGCGCCGAGGCCCGCATGAAGGGCTACGAGGGCGAAGCCTGCCCCGAATGCGCCAACTTCACGCTGGTGAGGAACGGCACGTGCATGAAGTGCGATACCTGTGGGTCGACGACGGGGTGTTCGTGAGGGGCGTGACTTGTTGAAATGATAGAGCGCCCCGGGAAACCGGGGCGTTTTTTCTTTATATTGGAAGCGATCGATGCAGCGCGCTCTCCCCTCTCCACGAGGGAGAGGGGAGTTCTGGCGAGCGCTTCATGGAGCGCGAAGCTATGATCCGCAAGCTCAGCGGAACGCGACGCTGACGACTTCGTAGGACTTGCCGCCGCCGGGGGTCACCACTTCGACGGTATCGCCGATCGATTTGCCGATCAGCGCCTTGCCGATCGGGGAACCGATGGAGACGCGGCCGGAATGGACGTCGGCCTCAGGCTCGCCGACGATCTGATAGACCTTTTCTTCCTCGGTATCCTCGTCGATGAGCTTCACCGTGGCGCCGAAGACGATGCGCTCGCCCGAAAGCTTGCCGACATCGATCACCTCGGCGCGCGCGATGAGGCTCTCGAGTTCCATGATGCGCCCCTCATTATGGGACTGCGCTTCCTTGGCTGCGTGATACTCGGCATTCTCCGAGAGATCGCCATGCGAGCGCGCTTCGGCAATCGCCTCGACGATGCGCTTGCGCTCGACCTGCTGGCGATGCTTCAGCTCTTCCTCGAGCTTCTGGAAACCGGGGGCCGTGATCGGAACCTTATCCATCTTATTCTCTTCAAAGCCGAATTGAAGCGCGGAGCCTCCTTGCGGACGCTCCGCGCCTCATCTGATTCATCTCTGGGTCTGCCGCAAGGCAGGCCCGCTCTCGCGGTGTCAGGCGAAATATTCCTGCAAGGACCGCACCTGCAGATCGCCGCCCATATAGGCCGTGATGCCTTCAACCGCAGCAATCGCTCCTGCCAGAGTGGTGTAGTATGGCACCTTATGCAAGAGGGCTGCGCGGCGAAGCGAGCGGGAATCGGAAAGCGAGCTCGCCCCCTCGCTGGTGTTGAGCACCAGATGCACATCGCCGTTCTTGATCGCATCGACGACATGCGGGCGTCCCTCGAGGACCTTGTTGATGCGCTGCGACACGACGCCTTCCGCTTCAAGGAAGCGCTGCGTGCCGTCGGTGGCCAGAATGGTGAAGCCGTGTCCCGCCAGGGCGCGCACCGCCGGCAGGATGCGCGCCTTGTCCGCATCCTTCACCGACACGAAGGCGACGCCGGCGCGCGGCAGCGTGACACCGGCACCCAGCTGGCTCTTCAGGAAGGCCGTGCCGAAGGAGGAATCGAGCCCGATCACCTCGCCGGTGGAGCGCATTTCCGGCCCGAGCAAGACGTCGACGCCCGGGAACCGTGCAAAGGGGAAAACGGCTTCCTTCACAGCGATATGGTCGAATGTCTTCTCCCGGAGCGCGAAGCTCTCCAGCGTCTCGCCCGCCATCACCCGCGCGGCGATCTTGGCGATCGGCTCGCCGATGACCTTGGCGACGAAGGGGACCGTGCGCGAGGCGCGCGGGTTGACTTCGAGCACGTAGATATCGTCGCCCTTGAGCGCGTATTGCACGTTCATCAGACCGCCGACATCCAGCGCCAGCGCCATGGCCTTCGTCTGGCGTTCGAGCTCGGCGCGGATCTCCGGGGACAGCGTATGCGCCGGCAGCGAGCAGGCGGAATCGCCGGAATGGATACCCGCTTCCTCGATATGCTCCATGATCCCGGCGATGAACACGTCCTTGCCGTCGGCGAGACAATCGACATCCACCTCGACGGCATCGGAGAGATAGCGGTCGAAGAGCAGGGGATTGCGGCCCAGAACCGTGTTGATCTGTCCGGTCTTGTCGTTGGGATAGCGCGCCTTCACATCCGAGGGGATGAGGCTCGGCAGGACGCCCAGCAGATAATCCTCGAATTGCGATTCGTCGTGGATGATCGCCATGGCGCGCCCGCCCAGCACGTAGGAGGGGCGCACGACCAGTGGCAGTCCGAGCTCGCCGGCGATGAGGCGGGCCTGCTCGACGGAATAGGCGATGCCGTTTTGCGGCTGCTTCAGGCCGAGCTTGTCGAGCAGGCGCTTGAATCGGTCACGATCCTCGGCGAGGTCGATCGCGTCGGGCGAGGTGCCGAGGATCGGAACCCGCGCCTCTTCCAGGGCGCGCGCGAGCTTCAGGGGCGTCTGTCCGCCGAACTGGACGATGACCCCGTGCAGCGTGCCCTTCGAGCGCTCCAGATCGATGATTTCCAGCACGTCTTCCGCCGTCAGCGGCTCGAAATAGAGGCGATCCGAGGTGTCGTAATCGGTCGAGACCGTCTCGGGATTGCAGTTGATCATGATGGTCTCGAAGCCGGCATCACCGAGCGCGAAACAGGCATGGCAACAGCAATAGTCGAATTCGATACCCTGGCCGATGCGGTTGGGCCCGCCGCCGAGGATGATGACCTTCTTGCGGTCACTCGGCAACGCCTCGTCCGCCGGGGCTCCGGCGAAGAGGTTCTCGTAGCTCGAATACATGTAGGCGGTGGGTGATGCGAATTCGGCCGCGCAGGTATCGATGCGCTTGAAGACCGGGTGCACGCCCAGCCCGTGCCGAATCATCTTGACCTGTGCTTCCGACTTGCCTGCGAGCACGCCGAGCCGGTCATCGGAAAAGCCCATCGCCTTGAGGCGACGGAACAGGCGCGCACTCTCCGGCAGGCCGAAGCGGCGGACCTTCTCCTCCATGTCGACAATGGCGCGGATCTGCTCCAGGAACCAATGGTCGATCTGGCAGGAGGCGTGGATCTCGTCGTTCGAGGTGCCCAGCCGCATGGCCTGCGCCACCTTGAGCAGGCGGTCCGGCGTCGGGCGCCCGAGCGCCGCCTTGATGGCGTTGCGGTCGTCGCCCTTGCCGAGGCCCTCGATCTCGATCTCGTCGAGCCCGTTGAGGCCGGTTTCCAGCGAACGCAGGGCTTTCTGCAGGCTCTCGGGGAAGGAGCGTCCGATCGCCATGGCCTCGCCGACCGATTTCATCGAGGTGGTGAGCGTCGGCTCCGCACCGGGGAATTTCTCGAAGGCGAAACGCGGGATCTTGGTCACGACGTAATCGATCGTCGGCTCGAAGGAGGCCGGTGTGGCGCCGCCGGTAATGTCGTTGGCGATTTCGTCCAGCGTATAGCCCACTGCGAGCTTGGCGGCGACCTTGGCGATGGGGAAGCCCGTCGCCTTCGAAGCCAGCGCCGAGGAACGCGAGACGCGCGGGTTCATCTCGATCACGACCATGCGGCCCGTCTCGGGATTGATGGCGAATTGCACGTTCGAGCCGCCGGTCTCGACCCCGATCTCGCGCAGGACCGCGATCGAGGCGTCGCGCATGATCTGGTATTCCTTGTCGGTCAGCGTCAGCGCCGGCGCGACGGTGATGGAATCGCCGGTATGGACGCCCATCGGATCGATATTCTCGATGGAGCAGATGATGATGCAGTTATCCGCCTTGTCGCGGACGACCTCCATCTCGAACTCCTTCCAGCCGAGCACGCTCTCCTCGATCAGAACCTCGCCCGTGGGGGAGGCGTCGAGGCCGCGCTCGACGATGTCGAGGAACTCCTCGCGGTTATAGGCGATGCCGCCGCCGGTGCCGCCCAGCGTGAAGGAGGGGCGAATGATTGCCGGCAGGCCGATCTCGGCCAGGGCCATCAGCGCTTCGCCGAGCGCATATTCCTGGCAGCGCTTGCGCCGCTCGCTGGCGCCGGCGGCCCATTTTGCCTCGAATTCCGTCTTGAGCTTCGTCTTCTCGTCATCCGCCACGTCCATGCCGGCGATCCGGGTGATCTCGTCCTGGTATTGCGCCTTGTGCTTGCGCTTGAGATCGGAGGCATTGGCGAGGCGCGAAGCCGGGGATTCGAGCCCGATCCGCGTCATGGCTTCGCGAAAGAGCTGGCGGTCCTCCGCCATGTCGATGGCTTCCGCCGTGGCGCCGATCATCTCGACGCCGTATTTCTCGAGCACCCCCATCGCCTGCAGCGACAGCGCGCAGTTGAGCGCCGTCTGCCCGCCCATGGTGGGCAGGATCGCGTCGGGGCGCTCCTTCTCGATGATCTTGGCGACGATCTCCGGCGTGATCGGCTCGACATAGGTCGCATCCGCCATTTCCGGATCCGTCATGATCGTGGCCGGGTTCGAATTGACCAGGATGATTCGGTACCCCTCCTCACGCAAGGCCTTGCAGGCCTGGGTGCCCGAGTAATCGAATTCGCAGGCCTGGCCGATGATGATGGGGCCTGCGCCGACAATCAGGATGGAGGAGATATCCGTGCGTTTGGGCATGATCGATCCGTCAAGATGCGGGAGACGTTCGCATAAAAAAGAGGCCGCGCGCCGAGTGAGAGACGCCGCCTCATGCTCCGTCGCCCGGCGAGCGTTGCACGCGGGTCGTGATGGTGCAGGGCTATAGACGGAAATTTTCGCGAAGGGAAGGTGTCCGTGTGGCTTTGCGCCCGGCGATTCGCGCTTTTGTGCACATATTCTGCGGCGAGCCGTTGCGTTGCACGCCGCACCATCTACTCTTTCGCTGATGGCAATGCGGTGCAACAATAACCGTGAAGGCCATGGCGCGATGCTGATGGTCCCGCTTGCGTGATCCCGGTCATGGCAGAGCGCGCACAATGTTCCTATGTGATGAAAGTCGATAACAAGCAGGAGGGGTTACAAACATGGCCAATATACGCTGGACGGTGGTGACGGGTGCCTCGGGTGGAGTCGGCGCGGATATGGCGCGCGTCTTCTCGGGGATAGGGCATAATCTCGTCCTCGTTGCCCGCCGGCGTGATCGGCTCGAAGCGCTCGCCGACGAGTTGCGCCAGCGCAACGGCGGCCTCGTCGAGGTAATCGAGGCGGATCTGGCCGATCCCGGGGCGCCCCAGGCGTTGTTCGATGCGATTGCCGCGAAGGAGATCGCGGTCCACACGCTGGTCAACAATGCCGGTTTCGGCCTCGGTGGGGATTTCGTCGACCGCCCGATCGCGGAACACATCAATCTGATCGACGTGAATATCGGCGCGCTCACGCGCTTGTGCCACCTGTTCCTGCCCGGCATGCTCGCGCGCAGGCAGGGCGGCATCATCAATGTCGCATCGCTCGCCTCCTTCCTGGCCGGTCCGCACATGGCCTCCTATTATGCGAGCAAGGCGTATGTGCTTTCGCTCTCCGAAGCGCTCTACGAGGAAGCGCGCCCGCACGGCGTCGTGGTGACGGCCCTGTGCCCCGGCGCTACCGAGAGCGGCTTTGGCGAGCGTGCGGGCATCCTCGATACGAAGCTCTTTGCCGGTCGCAAGATGAGCGCCGAGGCTGTCGCGCGGATCGGCGTCGAGGGGTACCGCGCCGGTCACGCCATCGTCGTACCGGGGGCGATGAACCGGATCACGGCCCAGTTCAGCCGCCTGATGCCGCGTTTCATCTCGCGCCGAGTCGCGGCATCGGTCAATCAGAAGAAGTAGGGCATTTCGCCCGCAGGATCGGTTGAGCGGGTGCGGCTTTGCCCAATCGCGTTTTCATCGGATCTGCGCCACGTATGCATGGTCAGGCTTTGGCCTCCGTGGCATCACGGAGGTGACATGCTGGCCTGATCCCCGATGATGGGCGGTGGGGTTCGATCGGGGAGGGTGGCTTGAGCGAAGAGATAACAGGTAATGCACCGACGATCATAGCCGTGGCGCCCAATGGCGGGCGTCGCACGCAGGCCGATCATCCGGCGCTGCCCGTGACCGCTGCGGAGACCGCGCGCACGGCGGCGGCTTGCCGGGAGGCCGGTGCGGCGATGCTGCATATCCATGTGCGCCGGCCCGATCAGCGCCACAGCCTCGATGTCGATCTCTACCGCGAAGCCATCGCCGCAACCCGCCGCGCGGTGGGGCCGGATATGGTGATTCAGGCCACGACCGAATCCGTCGGCCTCTATGGGCCCGACGCGCAGATGGCGATGGTGCGCGAACTCCGGCCCGAGGCGATCTCGATGGCCCTGCGGGAACTCGCGCCCGATAACGATGCCAAGGCGCGGTTTGCCGAATTCACCGCATGGCTGCGGCGCGAGAACATTGCCGGGCAGATCATTCTGTATGATCGCGACGACACCGCCCGGGCCCGCGCCTGGGCGCGCGAGGGCGTTTTCGATCCCGCGCAGCTGTCGGTGATCTTCGTGACCGGGAAATACACGCCGCCGACCACGGCGATGCCGATCGACCTCCTGCCGCTGTTCAATGATTGCGCGGAGCTCTTCCGGGACTGGATGTTGTGCTCCTTCGGGCCGAATGAAACCGCCTGCGTCACGCTCGCGGCGCTGCTGGGCGGGCATTGCCGCGTCGGTTTCGAGAACAATCTCGATCTGCCCGACGGCCGTCGGGCGCCTGACAACGCCGCCATCGTGGACGCCACGGCGACCGCGCTGGGCAGCGTCGGCCTGCAACGCGCCACGCCGGCGCAGCTGCGCGCGCGCTGGGGGCTGTGAGGCCCGCCTCGCGGATCAGGTCGCGAGCCACGCCGCAAGCGCCCGGTTGACCGCCTCGGGGTGTTCCATCGTCGCAAGATGCCCACAATCGGGGATGATGCCGAGCGTCGCCTGCGGCAGGGCTTCGGCCATTTCCTGCGAGAGTGCCGGCGGCGTCAGCACATCCTCGTCGCCGACGATGACAAGCGCCGGAATCCTGATCTCGGGAAGCCGCGCGCGATGATCGCGACGGCCCATGATCGCGCGCTCCTGCCGGATGAAGGCCTCAGGGCCGATACTGGCCGCCATCGCATCGACGCGAGCACGGAGCGCCGTATCCTGCTGGCGCCCCTGCGCCACGAGCTTGCTCCACAGCGTCTTGCAGACCTCGTCGAACCGTCCGGCCTCGGTGAGGGCGATCAGGCGCTGCCGGTTCTCCACCGCCTCCGGCGCATCGGCGCGGGCATTGGTGTCGAACAGCGCGATCCGGTTGATCCGCTCCGGCGCCTGCGCCTGTGCTTCGAGGGCGATATAGCCGCCCATGGAGAGGCCGACCAGGATGAGCTCGTCGTCGGGATTCTCATCGAGAAGGCGGCCCGCCATCGCCGTGATGGTGTCATCTCTGGTTGTGTCCGCGATTGCGACCCGATGCGTCTTGCGCGCCATCGCGATCTGATCGGCGAACAGATCGGCGTCGCAATTCAGCCCGGGAATGAAAATTATCGTCGCCATGAGCCGGCCTTTCTCGTGCAAATGATTGACAAACAGGGCGTTCGCCATATGGTCCACGCGCACGACTTGTTCAGGCTGGGCCTGAAAACGAATTACGCGTCCCTCCGTCTTAGTCGTGCCGGATGGATGCGGCAATGCAGCCCCAGACGCTGCGGAACGGTTTCTACACTCCATGTCTTTTGACGAACTCGGTCTGAGTGACAAGGTTCTCCAGGCGGTTACCGCTTCCGGTTACACGCAGCCGACCCCGATTCAGGAACAGGCGATCCCGCATATATTGGGTCGACGCGACGTGCTCGGTATTGCGCAAACCGGTACAGGCAAGACGGCGGCTTTCACGTTGCCGATGCTGACCATGCTGGAAACCGGTCGCGCCCGCGCCCGCATGCCGCGCACGCTCATTCTGGAACCGACGCGCGAACTCGCGGCGCAGGTTCAGGAGAATTTCGAGCGCTACGGCGTCAACCAGAAGCTCTCCGTGGCGCTTCTGATCGGCGGCGTGTCCTTCGGCGACCAGGATGTCAAGATCACCCGCGGCGTTGACGTGCTGATCGCGACGCCGGGGCGCCTTCTCGACCATTTCGAGCGCGGCAAGCTGCTGCTCACCGGTGTCGAACTGCTCGTCATCGATGAGGCTGACCGAATGCTGGATATGGGCTTCATTCCCGATATCGAGCGTATCGTGAAGCTGACCCCCTTCACCCGCCAGACGCTTTTCTTCTCGGCGACGATGCCGCCCGAAATTCAGCGTTTGTCGGATGCATTTTTGTCGAATCCCGTTCAGATCGAAGTCTCGAAGCCGGCCTCGGCGGCGACGACGATCACGCAGCGCCTTGTCGCGACGCGCAACGAAGCCGCGACGAAGCGTGCGGTTCTGCGCGATCTGATCCGCGAAGCGGACGCGATCGATAACGGCATCATCTTCTGCAACCGCAAGCGCGATGTCGCAACGCTGCATCGCTCGCTGCAGCGGCACAAGTTCAATGCCGTCGCGCTGCACGGCGATATGGATCAGCGCTCGCGCATGATCGCGCTCGACGCTTTCCGCAAGGGTGAGGCGACCCTGCTCGTCGCGAGTGATGTCGCTGCGCGCGGGCTCGACATCCCCGCCGTCAGCCATGTCTTCAACTACGATATTCCCCACCACGCCGAAGATTACGTCCACCGCATCGGTCGTACCGGTCGCGCGGGCCGCGCCGGTGCGGCCTTCACGCTGGTCACGCCGGGTGACGAGAAATCGCTGTCGGCGATCGAAAAGCTGATCGGTGGCGCCGTCGTCTGGCACGGTGACGATCTCGCAACGCTGAAAGCCGGCAATGCTCGCGGAGCATCCGCTGCCGATGCTGACGAGCAGGATTCGTCCCAGCGTTCGCGGCGTGGCGGCAAGCGCAAGCAGGCTGCGGCGCGCGGTGATGACGCGGATACGGAGCGCTCGGGCCGGCGGGTCAGGGCAACGCGGAAGGCGCCGCCGCCCGAGCAACCAGTCGACGATGCCGAGACGGCTGGTGAATCGCAGGGGGCGCCGCGCAAGCGGGCCGTTCGCGATGAAGCTCCCGTCGCAGGTGATTCGCGCGGCAAGGAAGCCGCTAGGGCAAAGACCGGCAAAGCACCCGTTGAGCTGGAAGCGTCACGCGGCGATGGCGAGCGCACGAAGGCGCGCAAGCCCTCTCGCTCACGTCGTGACGAAGAGGCCGATGCCTTGTCCGAGACGGGATTTGGTGATCACGTCCCCGCCTTCCTGCTACGCCCGGCGCGGCCCAAGTCCAAGAAATAAATCGGCGATTGTGTGTTGTTAAGGGTTTATTGAATCGATTGCGCAGATACTGTCGTTAATGGCTGTTTCCAGGCTCGTGAAGAGAGCCGGGACGGGTGAAGGGGCAGAACGGTCGTGTCACGCAATCAAGCCGGATCAGATGTCGAGAGGACGTTCACGATTTCCCAGCGCGCGCTGGAACTGATGAAATCGTACGGTTCTTCCGCCACCCCGCGTTCCTACGAGGTCTGGTACACCTATGTGGCCGGGCACAAGCCGGCCTTGAACGATGCCGTCAAGCGGATCGCGGCGGAAAACGGCAAGATTGATGAAGGCGATATCGACGCGCTTCACACCGAATACATCTCATCCGACCGCTTCACCGAAGAGGCCGAAAAGACCGGCGCCGTCGTCATTTCCGAGATCGACCAGGTCATGGAAATGCTCGACATGGCCCTTGGCTCGACGCAGAAATACGGCGAATCGCTCGATGCCTTCGCCGCTGATCTCAACAGCGGTGTCGATCGCAGCCGCGTGCGCGAGATCGTCTCATCTCTCGTCCTCGCCACCAAGGATGTGCGCGCCACCAACACAACGCTGGAAGCGCGCCTGCGTGAGACGCGCGGTGAGATCGACACCCTGCGCGAGACGCTCGAAGCAGTGCGCATGGAATCGCTCACCGATCCCCTGACGGGCATTGCCAACCGCAAGCATTTCGAGGAAATGCTGGTGAAGTCGCTGGACCAGGCGCTGGTCGAGCGCTCGCCGCTGGCTCTGGTCGTCATCGATATCGACCATTTCAAGCGCTTCAACGATACCTATGGCCATCTCACCGGCGATCAGGTGCTGCGTCTGGTCGGCATGACCATGCGCGAGCAGGTCAAGAGCAAGGCGACGCTGGCCCGCTTCGGCGGCGAGGAATTCGGTATCATCCTGCCCGATACGACGCTGGAAAATGCGCGCGCTGCGGCGGAGCGGGTTCGCACATCCGTGATGAGCCGCGAACTGATCAAGCGCTCGACCGGCGAGTCGCTCGGCAAGGTGACAATTTCCGTCGGCGTGTCGGCGATGCGCAAGGGCGACACCGCCGTCTCGCTGCTGGAGCGCGCCGATCAGTGCATGTTCTTCGCCAAGCGCAACGGGCGCAACCGCACCATCGCGGATGCCGATAGCGAATTTCAGAAGGAACACGGCGCAGGCATGACGGAAGTCGCCTGATCTGCCTCCTGTCGCACCGAAGTCCGTGAACCGGTCTGACCTCGTCGGATCGGCTTTTCACATGAGCAGCGACCTGGCGCGGCGCAGCATCCGGATCAGCGCCTTGCGCGCATGCCATCCCGGTCATGCCCTGATTTGCCACGGGCCTTTCGCGCGGCTTGACGCTGCGCGCAAGCATGTGCGCGCCTTGCCCATTGCGCCATGATACCGGGATCTTCCAGCGCTGCGAGCGGTGCGCTCCAGTAGCCCATGGCCACATCGCGATTGCCCTTGCGATAATGGAACTGTTCGCAACCGGCTTTGTGAAAGGCCGGCGCATCTGCATCGTCGGCCTTGAGATAGAGAATGCCATCGGCCTTGAGGGCGAACATCAAGCCATCACGAAACACGCCGCAGCCGCCGAACATACGCCGCAGCCTGACGGGACCAAAGGCGCTCATCGCATCCGTGATTGCATCCGCATCCAGGATCGTGTCGCCTCCCGCTGATGGTTCTGCAGATCAGCGTGCCGGGCTGTTGGTCTCTGCCACCGGTTCAAGCTTCGCCGGTGTGATCGCGACCGATTCACCGCAGCCACAGGCCGAGGTCTGGTTGGGATTGTTGAACACGAATTGCGATGCAAGTTTCGTCACCTCGAAATCCATCTCGGTTCCCAGCAGGAACAGCACGGCTTTCGGATCGACGAAGACTTTCACGCCCTTGTCCTCGACGACATCGTCCCCCGGCGTCGCAGTCTCGGCATATTCCATCGTATAGGCCATGCCCGCACAGCCGGCATTGCGTACGCCCACGCGCACGCCCTCAATGGGCTTGTCCGCATTTGCGATGATCTCCTTGACGCGATCCGCAGCCGCATCGGTCAGGGAAATGACTTTCAATCCACCAAACATCTCTTTCCTCTCCACCCACGGGTAGAAGGCCCGGGCCAGTGAGTTGCCTTGTTTCAACATAGTGAGATCGGCCGCCCGCGTCGAGGGTCGTTTCCGACATCGCGGCTTTTTGCAATGCAATCGTTGCGATTCCTTGCTTGCCAGCGAAGCGGGGAGGGGGCTATCTAGCGCCTACATCGCGCAAAAGACGTAAAAAGTGTATTCGCCATGTCGGATCCCGTCATCCTGATACCCGCCCGCATGGCGGCCTCGCGCCTGCCGGGCAAGCCGCTTGCGGATATTGCGGGGGAGCCCATGATCACGCATGTCTGGCGCCGCGCCGTCGAGGCGGGTATCGGTCCGGTTGCGGTGGCGACGGATGCGCCGGAGATTGCGCAGGCGGTCGAGGCGGCGGGCGGCGTCGCGGTGATGACGCGGGCCGATCACGCTTCGGGCTCGGACCGGATTTTCGAGGCCCTCGAAGCGCTCGATCCCCAGGGAAGCCATGACGTGGTGGTTAACGTGCAGGGCGATTTCCCCACGATTGATCCACGCGCCATCGCCGCCGCAATCCTGCCGCTGGCGGACCCTGCCGTTGCAATCGCCACGCTTGCCTGTCCGATCCGCGATGAAGACGAGGCGAATGATCCCAATATCGTCAAGGTGGTCGGCTCACCCGTTTCCGCCGGGCGGCTGCGCGCACTCTATTTCACCCGGGCCCGTGCACCGTGGGGCGAAGGGCCGCTCTATCATCACATCGGGCTCTACGCCTTCCGCCGGCGCGCACTGGAGCGCTTCATCGGCCTTGCGCCGTCGGCTCTGGAGATGCGTGAGAAACTCGAGCAGTTGCGCGCGCTGGAAGACGGCATGCGCATCGACGTCACCGTGGTCGATGATGCACCCTTTGGCGTCGACACACCCGAATCCCTGGCGCGCGCCCGCGCCGTTCTCGGAGAGCCTTCATGAGCAAGATCATCGCCTTTCAGGGCGAGCGCGGCGCGAATTCGAACATCGCCTGCCTCGACGTCCATCCGGATTGGACGCCGCTGCCGTGCCCGACCTTCGAGGATGCCTTTGCCGCCCTGAAGGAAGGCCAGGCGCAGCTTGCGATGATCCCGATCGAGAATTCGGTTGCTGGGCGCGTCGCCGATATCCACCATCTGCTCCCGGAATCCGGGCTTCACATCATCGGTGAATATTTCCTGCCCGTCCGCCATCAGCTGATGGCGGTGAAGGGGGCGACGCTCGCCACGATTCGGACCGTTCAGAGCCACGTCCAGGCGCTCGGCCAGTGCCGACGCACCCTGCGCAAGCTCAACCTCGTCCCCGTCGTCGGTGCCGACACGGCGGGCTCCGCGCGTCAGATTGCGGAGCTGGCCGATCCGACCCGCGCGGCCATCGCTCCGAAGCTTGCCGCGGAGGTCTACGGTCTCGAAATCCTCGCCGCCGATATCGAGGACGAGGCGCACAATACGACGCGCTTCATCATCCTTGCCAATGATCCGCTTGAGATCGCCGCCGGCACGGCGGATTGCGTGACGAGCTTCGTCTTCCGCGTGCGCAACATCCCCGCCGCGCTCTACAAGGCGATGGGCGGTTTCGCGACCAACGGCGTCAACATGACCAAGCTCGAGAGCTACATGATCGAAGGCCATTTCACCGCGACCCAGTTCTACGCGGAGGTCGATGGCCACAAGGACGAGCCGCATCTGCGCCGCGCGCTGGAGGAACTCGCCTTCTTCTCGCGCGAATTGAACGTGCTCGGCGTCTACCCCGCCCATCCGTTCCGCCGCAAGCTGCGCGACACGATGGACGAGGAATGAGCCGGGGCGCGGCTCATCGGGCGAGGTAGAGCCGCACCAGGTGATGCGCGATCGCGACTGGCGGCGGGGTGCGCAGATTGTCGGGATGGCGGTCCTCCAGCATCAGTGCGACGTCGTCGCGCGAGAACCAGCGCACGTCCTCCATTTCCTCGTAATCGATGTCGAGGCTGTCATCAGCGGCGATGCCGTGGCAGCCGATCATCAGGGAGGAGGGGAAGGGCCAGGGCTGGGAGAGCATGTAGCGCACCTCGCCGACACGCACCCCCGCTTCCTCGAAGGTCTCGCGCCGCACCGCATCCTCGACCGTCTCGCCCGGTTCGACGAAGCCTGCGAGGCAGGAATAATTGCCTGCCGGAAAGCGCGCCTGGCGCCCGAGCAGGATCCGCTCGCCATGGGTGATCAGCATGATCGCGACGGGGTCGGTGCGGGGAAAATGCTGCGTGCCGCAGGCATCACAATCGCGGCGAAAGCCCGAAGCGCTCGCGCGGGTCGGCGCTCCGCAATTCGCGCAGAAGCGGTGCCGCGCATGCCATGAAAGCAGGGATTTCGCCTCGGCCAGCATTCCGGCCTCGCGCTCGGGCACGAGCCCCTGCGTGGCGACGGAGCGCAGATCGAGCACGAAGCAAGTACCGTCTCGCTCGAAAGCCTCCAGCTGATCCGCTGCGGTGAGCAGGGCAAGCACATGGCTGCCGTCGAGAGTGCCGAGATAGACCTCCTCCGCGACCGGCAGAGCGCCGCGTATGGCGGCGGGATGAAGGGCGCTGAGCCCTGATTCGGTGTGGCGCAGAATCGGAATGTCGCCGGCGAAGAGCACGATCCGTGCCTGCGGATCGTGGCGATGGCGTGCGAGCGCATCGTCGCCGCGCTCGCTCGTGTGGCGCATCAGCCCATTGGTGGCAAAGCCCATGGGCGGGTGGCCCTTCGTGAAATCGGTCATGCCTTTCGGCGCCCCTCTTCTCGGGATTGTCAGGCTTCCGCGAAGGCCTGTGTGAAACGGTCGATCAGGGGCTGAACCCCGTGGGCGGGATAGGTGCGGCGTTCGCCATGGCCCCAGACGGGACCAGGCCAGGCAGGATCGGAGAGAAAGCGTCCGATCACGTGGAGATGGAACTGCGCGACGACATTGCCGAGATTCGCGACATTCACCTTGTCCGGATCGGCAACCTTGCGCATCACCGACACGGCGATACGCGCCTCTTCCATCAACTGGCGTGCATCCTCGGGCGCGAGATCGTCCAGTTCGACGATATCGGGCCGGCGCGGCACCAGGATCAGCCAGGGAAAGCGCGCATCGTTCATCAGACGCACGCTGCACAATTCGAGATCACCGAGTGCGATCGTATCGGCTTCGAGGCGGGTATCGAGAGAGAAGTCGCTCATATCTGCTGTGTAGCGCGCAATCGCCCGCCGGCAAATGCGAAATCCGTCACCGTCACGCTGCGCACGGGCAGGTGGGAAAACCGTGGCGGTTGGACAAGGGGCGAAACCCGATGCACGGTTTCGCGTTTCCTTGAAGGGGCAACGTACACGCTTGGGGGGCAATCCGGGAGGCGCCGATGTGCGATGAGAACACCGGCGGAAAGCCGAGCAGGAAGCGCGAAACGGCCAGAGGCGGAGCGATGAAAGCCGCATCGAGGAAATCGTCGGCGCCCGCGAAGAACACGCGCAGGCAATCCTGCGCCTCTCACGACATCCCGCGCCCCTGGCGCGATCACTATCCCGATTTCGTGGCGCACGAGATCGACGAGAGCGCCGTGCCCGATCTCGCCGGTCTGTATGATCGCGCCGTCTCGCGTTTCGGCCAGGCCGATGCCTTCGAGAGCTTCGGGGTACGGATGCGCTTCACGGATCTCGACGGGCATGTGCGGGCCGTTGCCGCCTGGCTGAGCGCGCAGGGTTACGGCAGGGGCGATCGCATCGCGGTGATGATGCCCAACGTCATGGCCTACCCGGCCATTCTGTTCGGCATCCTCAAGGCCGGCTGTGTCGTCGTCAATGTCAACCCGCTCTACACCGTGCGCGAGCTCAGGCACCAGATCACGGATTCCGGGGCGAAAGTCTTGTTTGTGTTGGAAAATTTTGCTCATACGGTCGAGCGTTCGGATCTGGCGAAGGCGGCGCTGGAGCACGTCGTGCTCGTCGCGCCGGGCGATCTGCTCGGGCTCAAGGGCCATCTCGTCAATGCGGTATCGCGCTACGTGAAACGCGTCGTCCCGCGCTATGATCTGCCCGATGCGATCAGGCTGCGTGCGGTTCAGCGCCATCCCGGCGCTGCCGCATACAGGCCGCGCGACATCGCCAGGGACGACATCGCCTTCCTGCAATATACGGGCGGGACGACCGGACTGCCCAAGGGGGCGACGCTGCTGCACGGCAATGTCGCGGCGAATGTGGCGCAGCTCGAAGCGTGGATCGGGCATGAGATGGAGGCGCATGAAGACAAGGTGATGATCACGGCCTTGCCGCTTTATCATGTGTTCAGCCTCACAGCTTGCCTGCTATTCTTCCATTTCGGCGCGCGTCAGGTGCTGATCGCCAATCCGCGCGACATATCGGGCCTCGTCGACACGCTGAAGACGACGCCGTTCAACTGTGTCGTCCTGGTCAACACGCTCTACGACGCGCTGGCCAGCCATTCGCGGATCGGCGAGGTAGATTTCGCGCATCTCTATCTTTCAATCGCGGGCGGCATGCCGACGCAGAAGGCCGTTGCGCGCAAATGGAAGGCGCTGACCGGAACCGCCATCATCGAGGGGTACGGGCTTTCGGAAACCTCGCCCGTGGTCACGGCCAACCGGCTCGACCTGGAAGAGTTCTCCGGCGCCATCGGCTACCCGCTGCCCTCGACGGATGTCACCATCCGGGATCAGGAGGGCAATCTGCTCGGCTGCGATACGGAGGGGGAACTCTGCGTGCGTGGTCCGCAGGTCATGGCGCGCTACTGGAATCAGCCGCAGGAGACGAAGAAAGTCATGACACAGGACGGCTTCCTGCGCACCGGCGATGTTGCCGTGCTCCAGGAAGATGGCCTCGTGCGCATCGTCGACCGGCTCAAGGACACGATCTCCGTCTCCGGCTTCAACGTCTATCCCAACGAGGTCGAGAGCGTTCTGGCCGATCATCCGCAGATCGCCGAAGCGGCCGTGATCGGCGTGCCGGACGCCCATTCCGGTGAACGCGTCGTCGCTTACGTGGTGCGCCGGGATACGGCGTTGAGCGAGCAGCAGATCCGTGCCCATTGCTGGGAACTGCTTACGCCCTATAAACTTCCACGCGAGATCAGATTTCGTGACGCTCTGCCCAGGACGAATGTCGGAAAGGTGCTGCGCCGGGCATTGCGTGATTCAGACGATGGCGCTGGCAAGCGGGATCAGGTGGGCGAGGGGAGTGCTTCGTGAGCGGCGCGATGGTTGTCGCAGCTGTGGGCTTTTGCGCCCGCGCGGGATTTCGCGCCGCGTGTGAGCATAAGGCTTGACCGAAGTGAAAGTCTCGGCTAATTTCTGCGCAACTTTATGAAAGGAAAGCGCGAGCCATGAGCACGCTTATTCTCGTAATTGGGGCGCCATCGACGGAGCGGGTATGACCCGTACGATCCGGCGATGGTGCATGAGGCCCCCGAAGGGGCCTTTTTTATTGCCTGAACCACCCACACGAACGCCGCCCTCAACACAGAAGACAAACCGGTAAAGTTCCCCCGGTAGAACGCTTAAAGGAAAGTCGATCATGAGCGAGATGATGACCGGAGCCGAAATGGTCGTGCGCGCCCTCCAGGATCAGGGTGTCGAGCATATCTTCGGATATCCCGGGGGCGCCGTATTGCCGATTTACGACGCGCTGTTTCATCAGGACACGGTCGAGCACGTGCTGGTGCGCCACGAGCAGGGTGCGGTTCACGCGGCAGAAGGCTACGCGCGCTCGACCGGCAAGGTCGGTTGCGTTCTCGTCACCTCCGGACCGGGTGCGACCAACGCGGTGACGGGTCTCACCGATGCGATGATGGATTCGATCCCCCTCGTGTGCATCACCGGCCAGGTGCCGACCCATCTGATCGGTTCCGACGCCTTCCAGGAATGCGATACGGTCGGCATCACCCGCCATTGCACAAAGCACAACTACCTCGTGAAGGATATCGCGGATCTGCCGCGCATCCTGCATGAAGCCTTCTATGTCGCCGCCAATGGCCGTCCGGGCCCGGTCGTGGTCGATCTGCCCAAGGACATCCAGTTCCAGACCGGCGCTTATGCCCGCCCGACCAGCAGCGAGCACAAGACCTACCGGCCTGCCGTGAAGGGCGATATCGAGAAGATCCGCGCGGCGATCGAGCTGATCGGCGCCGCCAAGCGTCCGGTCTTCTATACGGGTGGTGGTGTGATCAATGCCGGCCCGCACGCCTCGCAGCTGCTGCGCGAACTGGTGCGGCTGACGGGCTTCCCGATCACCTCGACCCTGATGGGCCTCGGCGCCTATCCGGCTTCCGACAGGCAGTTCCTCGGCATGCTGGGCATGCACGGCACCTATGAGGCCAATCTGGCCATGCATGGCTGCGATCTGATGATCTGCATCGGCGCGCGTTTTGACGACCGTATCACCGGGCGGCTCGACGCCTTTTCGCCAAATTCGCGCAAGATCCACATCGATGTCGATCCCTCCTCGATCAACAAGAACGTCAAGGTCGATCTCGGCATCGTCGGCGATTGCGGCTACGTGCTCGAGGACATGGTGCGCCTGTTCCGCACGATGTCGCCGCAGATCGACAAGCCGGCCCTGGCGCAATGGTGGGAGCAGATCGAGACCTGGCGCTCGCGCAAGTGCCTCGGCTACCGCCCTTCGACCGAGACGATCAAGCCGCAATTCGCCGTCGAGCGCCTGTACCAGGCAACGCTCGGCCCCGCTGGTCGGGGACGCGACACCTATGTCACCACGGAGGTGGGCCAGCACCAGATGTGGGCGGCGCAGTATTTCGGCTTCGAAGAGCCCAATCGCTGGATGACCTCCGGCGGCCTCGGCACGATGGGCTACGGGTTGCCGGCGGCGATCGGCGTGCAGATGGCGCATCGCGACGGGCTTGTCATCGACATTGCCGGCGAGGCCTCGATCCTGATGAACATCCAGGAGATGTCGACGGCGGTGCAGTACCGGCTGCCGGTGAAGATCTTCATCCTCAACAACGAATATATGGGGATGGTGCGTCAGTGGCAGGAGCTTCTGCATGGCGGGCGCTACTCGCAGAGCTATTCCGAATCGCTGCCCGATTTCGTCAAGCTGGCCGAGGCCTACGGGGCTGTCGGCATGCGCTGCGACAAACCTGACGATCTGGACGGTGCGATCGAGGAGATGCTCGCCATCGACCGCCCGGTGATCTTCGACTGCATCGTCGACAAGGCCGAGAACTGCTTCCCGATGATCCCGTCGGGCAAGGCGCATAACGAGATGCTCCTGAACGACTACCTCTCGGAGGACAAGCAGGATATCAGCAGCGCCATCGACGACAAGGGCAAGATGCTGGTCTGATTCTGGTGCCGCCAGCGTCTGCCAGGGCGCTGGCGGACGTTGCCTCGGGCCATGCTGTTGCATCCTCCGCGTGCTTGTATAGGCTTGAACAGAACCCAGCAGATCCAATCATGTAGCCGCCGGAGATCCGATGCCCACGCTCGTCATTGCCAACAAGATCTACTCATCCTGGTCGCTGCGGCCCTGGATTCTGATGCGCCATTACGGGCTGCCCTTCGAGGAGGTGGTGATCCCTCTCGACCAGCCCGAGACCCGGGCGCGCATTCTCGCATATTCCCCCGCCGGCAAGGTGCCTGTGCTGATCGACGGTGATGCCGTGGTCTGGGAATCGCTGGCGATCCTGGAAACGCTGGCGGAACGGCATCCCGATCTGCCGATCTGGCCGCGCGATCCCGCAGCCCGCGCGCTGGCGCGCTCGATTGCCGGCGAGATGCATGCCGGCTTCCGGGCTCTTCGCGCCGCGCTGCCGATGAATCTCGGGCGGCGCTACGCCCATCGCGATCGCGGCGCGGACGTGGGGGCGGATGTGGCGCGCATCACCGCGATCTGGCGCGATGCCCGCGACCGGTTCGGCGCCGGCGGGCCCTATCTGTTCGGCGCCGATTTCGGGGCAGCGGATGCGATGTATGCTCCGGTCGTGACCCGGCTCGACACCTATCAATGGCCCGTCGAGGCCGATATCCGCGCCTATATGGATTCCGTGCTCGCGCTGCCCGCCTTCAGGGAATGGCGCGAACAGGGCTTGCGCGAAAGCTGGCTCGTCCCGCATGACGAAGTCGACGAGCCGGCGATCGAGAATTACCGCGAAGGGCTGTGACCCGGCGCGACGACCGGGCACGGCCGGTTCAACCACGTGCGAATCAGGAAACAGCAGGGCGATGCAACGATGAACAGTCAGACCCACTACCCGGAACAGACGGTCACCCAGACAGTCAACCGCCACACGCTTGCGGTGATCGTCGATAACGAGCCGGGTGTCCTGGCCCGTATCGCCGGCCTGTTTTCCGGACGCGGTTACAATATCGAGAGCCTCACCGTCTCCGAGACCGAGCACGAAAAGCACATCTCGCGCATCACCATTGTCACCACAGGCACGGCTAACGTAATCGAGCAGATCAAGTACCAGCTCGAGCGCATCGTGCCGGTACACCGTGTCGACGACCTCACCATCGACGGGGCAGCACTGGAGCGGGAATTGTGCCTCGTCAAGGTGGTCGGCAAGGGGGAGCATCGGGTCGAAGCGCTGCGGCTTGCTTCCGCCTTCGGAGCGCGCACGCTCGATGCGACACTGCATTCCTTCGTCTTCGAGCTCACCGGGGCGAGCGAGGAGGTCGAGCGGTTCATCAATCTGATGACGGCTGTGGGCCTCAAGGAGGTGGCGCGTACCGGTATCGCCGCCATGAGTCGGGGGGCGGAGGGAATCTGAGCGGAATCAAAGCGCGGCGGCTGCAGTGTCTCGCCGCCGGGAATGAATGCGGCATCGGGCGTAATTTCGCTCGGTGCCGTTTTGCGTCATGGCTTCGAAAACTGCCGCAACAGCCTCCCGATAAAGGCGGCTCAACGGTTTGTCGTGCGTCGCTTCGCCATGGCCGTAGAAAATGGCATACAGGGCCCACGCGGCGCTTGACAGCGACGAAGGCGCGCCGTAAACCCGCGCCATCGCCGCAGACGAACGCGGCGCGAATGGAAGCGGGCGTAGCTCAGTCGGTTAGAGTGCCGGCCTGTCACGCCGGAGGTCGCGGGTTCGAGTCCCGTCGCCCGCGCCATCGCCTCGTTTCTTCACGCCTTGTGAATGCAAATATCTCTTGCGTGCCGCAACGGCACGTGTGGCAGATTCGTATGAGCCAGCAGGATGGATCGCGCAAAACGATACGCTTCTGCAGGTCCATGTAACCGGGCAATGCGTTGCGAAGTCCGCTATGAAAAACCATTAAGTTTCCATAAACATTCATTGAATGCAAAACTGGTTTATCGCGATCTCTGGTTTCACAAGAGAGGCGGATTTATATCTCGTGTTTCAAATTAACGATTGGGAAGCAACATTCCTGTAGCCTCTGAGGGTCACAGAGACCCGAGGCTGTACAATCATGTTGATGACACCCCCAGGCACCAATCATCGCCGCTCGGAGCGGATGCGGTCATTCATGGCCGCGCGAATCCTCTACAACAAGGGGATGATGAAGGTCGATTGCACGATCCGCAATACCTCCGATGGCGGCGCCAAGCTGGAGGTTTCCGGCTCCGTGACGCTGCCCGAGCATTTCGAACTGCACATCCCCCAGAGGAATGTCACGCGCAAGGTTCGTCTGGCCTGGCGCCAGGGTGATTTCTGTGGCGTCTCCTTTCTCGATGCCGCGCCCTCGGGGGCCGAAGCGCCGCCGGACATGAGTGATGAGACCGAGGAGCAACTGCGCGCCCGAATCAGGGAACTGGAGGGGATGGTGACGAAGCTCAACGCCCGGATTCAGGAGCTGACCTCCGGGTGATGCGTATCCGGATGGGGCAGGGCGGCGGGCTTGTTGCTCCGCTCGAAGACGCTGACGTCATTGGCCAGCAGCACGGCGAGCGGACGGGTCTGTTCGAAAGCGGCGAAGATGATCGCCAGCATGGACGTCATTGGCACGGCGAGGATTGCACCGGGGACGCCCCAGAACGCGTACCAGAACGACAGGGCGACCAGGACGACGAAGGGTGACAGGTTGACCCTGCGACCGATCATGCGGGGCTCGAGGAAATTCCCCACCCACATTTGTGCCGCCGTGAGCATTCCCGCGATCAGCAGCGTCAGCGTGATCGAGCCGAACTGGGCGATGCTCATGAGCACGGGAAAGGCGACGCCCAGAAGCGAACCGAAATAGGGGATGTAGTTCAGAATTCCGATGACGATCGCCCAGAACAGCGCATAATCCACCCCGAAAAGCCACAGCACCACAAAAGACAGGCAGGCGAGGATGATGTTGATCAGCGTTTTCACCGCGAGGTAATCGGCGATTCGGTCGTTGATATCGGAGATTACCGCCATGGTCTTGTCAGCCTGGCCCTGGCCCGGGAGCGCGACCGAGATCTTGTGAGCGAAGCTGCCGGCCTCGCCCGTGAGGAACAGCGCGTAGACCACGGCCATGAACAGCACACCCACAAGGGCGCCGACGGAGCCCGCCAGCCCGCCGATCAGCCCGGTCATGTCGATGCGATCGATGGTAACGGCGCGCACCGCCTGCCAGTCGGGATTGCCGGCGGTGCCGAACATGGCCATCACCTGCGTCACCATCCGTTCCAGATTGGCCTGATAGCCCGGTGCCGAGGCCACGAGGTCGCGCACGGCGACGATCACGACGCCGTTGAAGGCGAAGATCACCCCGATGAATCCCACCAGCAGCAACAGGCGTCGCACCAGCGAAGGCAGCAGCCGTGTCACCGGCCAGCGCCCCAGCGCACGCGAGGCGTTCGACATCACATAGGCGGAAAGCACCGCGATGACGATCGGAAGCAGGATGTCTTTTCCGACGGCGAGCAGCCAGCCGACCATGATCGCCAGAAAGACAGCGAGACAGAGGATTATCAAGGTCCGCATCGAGTCGGGCGCTTTCTCGCTGTCTCGGCGCATGCCACCTCACTCCCGACTCTTGCGTGCGACTCCTGGAGCAGCCCTTGCCCCGCCGCGATCGAGCGTGCTCAACCACATACGATCACGCCCACCTGCGCAACGATAGCCGCACGGATGGCAGGAGGAAAGGCACACGGCATCCCGGTTCAATCAACCGGGCGCGGGCGCATCGGCATCTCGGGGGAGGGCGCTGGCACGCTCTGAGTGTCGCGCGGTGGATCGCGCGGCGCGTCGGACGGCACCGTGATGCGCAGGCCCTCGCGGGCCCGGTTGCCGCTCATGCCGTCACTGCCACTGCCGCTGCCGTTTGCGGCGACGGGCGGCTCCTCGCCGCGCAGGATCGTCGCGGTCTCGTTGCTGACAAGGGGGGCTTCGGGATTCTCGGCGCAAAAGCTGATCAGCGCTTCGACCGCGCCCTCGATCCCGTCGATATCGAGCAGCGGGCGCTGGCCGGTTCCGATATAGTAACCATGCAGCCAGACGCCGATGCTGCGCTTGCGCGCCGATCGCAGCCGGTCGAACTGGGCGCAATCGACGCGCATCATGTCGATCGCGCGATTCTGGGCCAGCGCAGCGCCGTTTGGCGCTTCGGAAAGGAGCAGGAACACGAAAACGGCACAAAAGACCGAAAAAACGGTGCGACGCAACATCACAAACCCTCCCCAAGGAGAAACGAATCGCTATTTCCCTTATAGTAACAGGCCAAGGCATCCGATGCGCATGGCTGCGGGCGGATGCGCCGGCAGGAGGTCCAGTCTGGAATCCTCCCGTGTCGGTTCTTGTGTTTGCGTGGTGGCTGGGATAAGCCTCGCCCGCGAGGTTTGCGGATGCGAAGAAGGCGTGACCGGCTGGCGCGGGATCGTCGCGGATGCGCCGGGATTGTGATCGGGAAGGTCGACGTATGGACAATCTTTTGACGGATTATCTGCCGCTGGTGATCTTCATCGCCCTGGCCATGGTGATCGGTGGCGCGCTTCTGGTGGCGCCCTTCATCGTCGCGCACAGCAATCCTGACAGCGAGAAGGTCTCGACCTACGAATGCGGCTTCAACGCCTTCGACGATTCGCGCATGCGCTTCGATGTGCGCTTCTATCTCGTGGCCATCCTCTTCATCATCTTCGATCTGGAAGTGGCGTTTCTGTTCCCCTGGGCCGTGGTCTTCGGTGAACTGGGCTGGTTCGGCTTCTGGTCGATGATGATCTTCCTCGGCGTGCTGACCGTCGGATTCGTCTACGAATGGAACAAGGGAGCCCTGGAATGGGATTGATCGATCGCGACAACCGCGTGCTATCGCCCAATGCCGAGGGTGCGGCACTTTTGCAGCGCGCGCAGGACAACCCTGCCCAGGCGAAGGATCCGTTCTTCTCGGAGGTGAATGCCGAGCTGGCCGACAAGGGCTTTCTCGTCACCTCCACGGATGATCTCATCAACTGGGCCCGTGGCGGCTCGCTGATGTGGATGACCTTCGGCCTCGCCTGCTGCGCGGTCGAGATGATGCAGATGTCGATGCCGCGCTATGATGCCGAGCGTTTCGGCTTCGCGCCGCGCGCGAGCCCGCGTCAATCGGACGTGATCATCGTCGCCGGCACGCTGACCAACAAGATGGCCCCCGCCTTCCGCAAGGTCTACGACCAGATGCCTGAGCCGCGCTACGTCATCTCCATGGGCTCCTGCGCCAATGGTGGCGGCTATTACCATTACTCCTATTCGGTGGTGCGCGGCTGCGACCGCATCGTGCCTGTCGATGTCTATGTGCCCGGCTGTCCGCCCACGGCGGAGGCGCTGCTCTACGGCGTCCTGCTTCTGCAAAAGAAGATTCGCCGCACCGGCACGATCGAGCGCTGAGGTCGAGGATCATGACGATGATTGCGCAGGACGAGATCGCGGCCCTCGAAAAGCTCGAGGCGCATATCCGCAAGGGGCTGGGTGAGCGCATTGATGACGCCGTGATCACCCATGGCGAGCTGACCATCACCGTCGCGCCGGAGGCGATCCGCGACACAGTGGCCTGGCTGCGCGACGACGAAGGCTGCCTGTTCAAGTGCTTCATCGATATCTGCGGCGTGGATTACCCGGCCCGCGAGAAGCGCTTCGACGTGGTCTACCATTTCCTCTCGCTGCGCCTGAACCAGCGTATCCGGATCAAGGTGATGGTGGATGCGCAGACGCCGGTTCCCTCGATCATCGACCTGTTTCCCGCCGCCAACTGGTTCGAGCGCGAGACCTATGATCTCTACGGCGTGATCTTCACCGATCACCCGGATCTGCGCCGCCTGCTCACCGATTACGGCTTCGAGGGGCACCCCCTGCGCAAGGATTTCCCGCTCACCGGTTTCGTCGAGGTGCGCTACGACGACATCGAGGGGCGTGTGGTCTATGAGCCGGTGAAGCTCACGCAGGAATTCCGCAATTTCGATTTCCTCTCGCCGTGGGAGGGCACCGATTACGTGCTCCCGGGCGACGAGAAGGCCGATCAGGCAGACAAGGGCTGAGGAAGGCGCTGACGTCATGGGCGAGCACGACATTCGCAATTTCTCGATCAATTTCGGCCCGCAGCACCCTGCGGCGCACGGCGTGCTGCGCCTGGTGCTTGAGCTCGACGGCGAGATCGTCGAGCGCGTCGATCCGCATATCGGCCTGTTGCATCGTGGTACCGAGAAGCTGATCGAGCACAAGACCTATCTGCAGGCCACGCCCTATTTCGACCGGCTCGATTATGTCGCGCCGATGAACCAGGAGCACGCCTTCTGCCTCGCGATCGAGAAACTGGCCGGGATCACGGTGCCGCGCCGGGCCCAGCTGATCCGGGTTCTGTATTGCGAGATCGGGCGTATTCTCTCGCATCTTCTCAATCTGACGACCCAGGCCATGGATGTGGGCGCGCTGACGCCGCCGCTCTGGGGCTTCGAGGAGCGCGAGAAGCTGATGGTGTTCTACGAGCGCGCCTCCGGGGCGCGGCTCCACGCGAATTACTTCCGCCCCGGCGGGGTGCATGCGGATCTGCCGCCGGAGCTGATCGACGATATCGAGGCCTGGTGCGATCCGTTCCTGAAGGTGGTCGATGATCTCGACGACCTCGTGATGAAGAACCGCATCTTCAAGCAGCGCAATGTCGATATCGCCGTCGTCGATATCGACGACGCCTATGCCTGGGGCTTCTCCGGCGTGATGGTGCGCGGCTCGGGCGTCGCCTGGGATCTGCGCAAGTCGCAGCCCTATGAATGCTACGAGGAGATGGATTTCGACATCCCCGTGGGCAAGAACGGCGACAATTACGACCGGCAGATGGTGCGCATGGAAGAGATGCGCCAATCCATCCACATCATGAAGCAGTGCATCGCCAAGCTGCGTGCGCCGGACGGGCAGGGGGCGATCACCACGACCGACGGCAAGTTCGCGCCGCCGACCCGGGGCGAGATGAAGCGCTCGATGGAAGCGCTCATTCACCATTTCAAGCTCTACACGGAAGGCTTCCACGTGCCGGAGGGTGAAGTCTACGCGGCTGTGGAAGCGCCGAAGGGCGAATTCGGCGTGTATCTCGTCTCGGACGGCTCCAACAAGCCGTATCGCTGCAAGATCCGCGCCCCGGGTTTTGCGCATCTTCAGGCGATGGATTTCCTCTGCAAGGGCCACATGCTGGCGGATGTGGCGGCGATCCTCGGCTCGATCGACATCGTTTTCGGCGAGGTCGATCGCTGAGCCCCGGCCGAGGGATAACGCGGCGCGGTTCGCGGGGCGAAACAGATTTGACGGGCGGCGCCGTTCGGCGGTGTCGCGAATTGAAAAAAGGCGATCACGATCATGGCCGTTCGCAGGCTCGCACCGGAAGCGGTTCAACCAAAAGCGTTTTCCTTCACCCCCGAGACCGAGGCGTGGACGAAGGAACTCGTCGCCAAATACCCGCAAGGCCGGCAGGCCTCGGCGGTGATCCCGCTTCTGTGGCGCGTCCAGACCGATTGCGGCGGGTGGCTGCCGCAAAAGGCGATCGAGGCGGTGAGCGAGCGGCTGGAAATGCCGTATATCCGTGTCTACGAGGTCGCGACCTTCTATACGATGTTTAACCTCGAGCCGGTGGGCAAATTCTACGTCCAGATGTGCGGCACCACGCCCTGCATGCTGCGCGGCTCGAACGAGATACGCAAGGTGCTCGAAGAGCGCATCGGGGCGCAGCAGACGGTCTCCGAGGACGGGCTGTTCTCCTGGCTCGAGGTGGAGTGCCTCGGCGCCTGTTGCAACGCGCCGATGGTGCAGATCAACGATGATTACTACGAGGATCTGACGCCGGAGAATTTCAACAAGCTGCTCGACGATCTCGCCGCCGGCAAGAAGGTGAATATCGGCTCGCAGGCCGGGCGCAAGTCTTCCGAGCCGCAGGACGACGTCAAGACGCTGACCGATCCCGCGCTCTATGATGGCTCCGTCGTCGGCGCCTGGCGCAAGCGCTTCGAGGAAGAGGCGGCGCAGCGCGCGGCGGAAGCTAAAGCCAAGGCCGAGAAGGAGAAGCTGGAGAAGGAAGCGGAAAAAGCCGAGAAAGAGGCTGCCGTCGCGCCCAAGAAAGGCCATCCCGATGCCGGTCGCGCCACCGAGCGCCCCGTCGCCGATGCGCCGGCCCAGCAGAAGGCCGTCGGTGAGGAAGTCGTCGATCTCGAAGCCGAGGACAAGGACATCGCGGAAAAGCTCGCCAGGCTGTCCAGGGATGCCTCTCCCGAGGAAAAGGCCAACGCGGTTGGTTCGCGCCCCAAGGCGTTGAAGAAGCCGCGCAAGGACAAGGCCGACGATCTCAAGAAGATCAGCGGGATCGGCCCGGCCAACGAGGAAAAGCTGCACAATCTCGGCATCTATCATTACGACCAGATCGCCCAATGGGGGCGTCCGGAAATCCGCTGGGTCGGGCAGTTCCTGTCATTCGCCGGGCGGATCGACCGCGAGGACTGGGTCGGCCAGGCGAAAACGCTCGCCGCCGGCGAGAGAGAGTCCTGAGAGGAAAACGACATGCTGCAGGACAAGGACCGCATCTTCACCAATCTCTACGGCTTCCATTCGCCGGATCTCGACGCTGCGCGCCAACGCGGCGCCTGGGACGAGACGAAGTTCCTGATCGATCAGGGACGCGAGTGGATCGTCGACGAGATGAAGAAATCGGGTCTGCGCGGGCGCGGCGGCGCGGGCTTCCCGACGGGGCTGAAATGGTCTTTCATGCCCAAGCAGAATGACGGGCGTCCGCATTACCTCGTCGTGAATGCCGACGAATCGGAGCCGGGCACCTGCAAGGACCGCGAGATCATGCGCCATGATCCGCATCTCTTGATCGAGGGCTGCCTCCTCGCTTCCTTCGCCATGGGGGCCAATGCCTGCTACATCTATCTGCGCGGCGAATACATCGCCGAGCGCATCGCCTTGCAGCGCGCCGTGGACGAAGCTTATGAAGCAAAGCTGATCGGCAAGAACAACCTGCATGGCTGGGATTTCGATCTCTACGTCCATCACGGCGCCGGCGCCTATATCTGCGGCGAGGAGACGGCCCTGCTCGAGAGCCTCGAGGGCAAGAAGGGCATGCCGCGCCTGAAGCCGCCATTCCCGGCCAATGTCGGGCTCTATGGTTGCCCCACCACGGTCAACAATGTCGAATCGATCGCGGTCGCCGGTACCATCCTGCGGCGCGGCGCTTCGTGGTTTTCCGGGCTCGGTCGCCCCAACAATGTCGGCACCAAGCTGTTTTGCGTCTCCGGCCATGTGAACAAGCCGTGCAACGTGGAAGAGGAGATGGGCATCACCTTCCGCGAACTGATCGACACCCATTGCGGCGGGATCCGCGGCGGCTGGGACAATCTGCTCGCGGTGATTCCCGGCGGATCCTCTGTGCCGATGGTGCCGGCCGAGCAGATTGCCGACGCGCATATGGATTTCGATACGCTGCGCGGGCTGCAATCGGGGCTGGGGACGGCTGCGGTGATCGTGATGGACAAGTCCACCGACATCGTACGCGCCATCACCCGCATCTCCTATTTCTACAAGCACGAGAGCTGCGGCCAGTGCACCCCCTGTCGCGAGGGAACCGGCTGGATGTGGCGCGTGCTGACGCGGATGTCGGAGGGCAGGGCGCAGAAGCGCGAGATCGACATGCTGCTTGAAGTCACCAAGCAGGTCGAAGGCCACACGATCTGCGCCTTGGGCGACGCTGCGGCATGGCCGATTCAGGGCTTGATTCGCCATTTCCGGCATGAAATCGAAAAGCGGATCGACGATTACGCGGCCAACCCGCATTCCGATCCGGTGCGCGTCGCAGCCGAGTAACCGGATCAAGAGTCACCTGCGGATGCGAGCGGAAACGAACAGGACGACGGCACCATGACCAAACTCATCGTCGACGGCAAAGAAATCGACGTCCCGGCCGAATACACGCTGCTCCAGGCGTGCGAGGAGGCGGGCGCCGAGATCCCCCGCTTCTGCTTCCACGAGCGGCTCTCGGTCGCCGGCAATTGCCGCATGTGCCTCGTCGAGATCAAGGGCGCGCCCAAGCCGATCGCGAGCTGCGCCTGGGGCGTGCGCGATTGCCGTCCGGGCCCGAATGGCGAGCCGCCGGAGGTCTCGACCAAGTCGCCGACGGTGAAGAAGGCCCGCGAGGGCGTGATGGAGTTCCTGCTGATCAACCATCCGCTCGACTGCCCGATCTGCGACCAGGGCGGCGAGTGCGATCTGCAGGACCAGGCCATGGCCTATGGCGTTGATTCGACCCGCTTCCACGAGAACAAGCGCGCCGTCGAGGACAAGTATATCGGCCCGCTGGTGAAGACCTGGATGAATCGCTGCATCCACTGCACCCGCTGCGTGCGTTTTGCCACCGAGATCGCCGGTGTGCCGGATCTCGGCGCCATCGGGCGTGGCGAGGACATGGAGATCACCACCTATCTCGAAAAGGCGATGGGCTCGGAGCTGCAAAGCTGCGTCGCGGATCTGTGCCCGGTCGGTGCGCTCACCTCCAAGCCCTATGCCTATACGGCGCGGCCCTGGGAGATGACCAAGACCGAATCGGTGGATGTCATGGATGCGGTGGGCTCTGCCATTCGCGTCGATTCGCGGGGTCGCGAGGTGATGCGCATCCTGCCGCGCGTCAACGAGGCGATCAACGAGGAGTGGATCACGGACAAGACCCGCCACATCATCGACGGCTTGCGCCGCCAGCGCCTCGACAAGCCTTACGTGCGCGAGAACGGCAAGCTGCGTCCCGCCTCCTGGCAGGAGGCGTTCGGCGCCATCGCCAGGGCCGTCGGCGCGGCGAGCCCGGAGCGCATCGGCGCCATTGTCGGCGATCTGCCGGCGGTGGAGGAGATCTATGCGCTCAAGCAACTGATGGCGTCGCTGGGCGTGACCAATCTCGATTCCCGTCAGGACGGCGCGGCGCTCGATCCGGCTCTGGGGCGCGGTTCCTACGTCTTCAATTCGACCATCGAGGGGATCGAGGAGGCGGATGCGATCCTGATCGTGGGCTCCAATCCGCGTATCGAGGCCTCGCTGGTCAATGTGCGCATCCGCAAGCGCTTCCGCATGGGTCCGCCGCCGATCGGCGTGATCGGTGAGAAGGCGGATCTGACCTATGATTATGATTATCTCGGCGCCGGCCCCGATACGCTGGCCGAGATCGTCTCCGGCAAGCATCCCTTCGCCAAGGTGCTCAGCGAAGCCGAGCGTCCGCTGATCATCCTCGGCCAGGGCGCGCTGATGCGTGAGGACGGCGCGGCGATCATGGCGCTCGCCGCCAAGGCGGCCGAGAAGGTCGGCGCCGTCACCGATGACTGGAACGGCTTCAGCGTGCTGCACACGGCAGCCGCCCGCGTCGGCGCGCTTGATCTCGGTTTCGTGCCGGGGGAGGGCGGCCTTGATGCGCAGGCGATGGCCGGCGAAGGCGCGCTCGACGTGGTCTTCCTGCTCGGTGCGGACGAGATCGCCATCCCGCCCGGCGCCTTCGTGATCTATCAGGGGACGCATGGCGATCGCGGCGCGCACCGCGCCGACGTGATCCTGCCCGGAGCGACCTATACCGAGAAATCGGGCACTTTCGTCAATACGGAGGGGCGGGTGCAGATCGCCAACCGCGCGGCCTTCCCGCCCGGCGATGCCCGCGAGGACTGGGCCATCCTGCGCGCCCTGTCCGATCACCTCGGTCACAAATTGCCGTTCGACAATCTGGCGCAACTGCGCGAAAAGCTGTATGCGGCCTATCCGCATATGGCGGCGATCGACGCGATCGCGCAAAGCGACGTGGCGGCGGCGGTCAAGGCTGCGGCCAGTCTGAAGGGCAAGCCGGGGGATGCGCCGTTTGCGAGCCCGGTCAAGGATTTCTACCTGACCAACCCGATCGCGCGCGCATCCGCGATCATGGCGGAATGCTCGGCGCTCGCCGCCGGGGAGAGCCGCGAAGCGGCCGAGTGAGCAAGGATACGGGACACAATCATCATGCCGGACATTCTCCTCACCGTGCTGCTCATCGCCTTCAAGAGCCTCGTCTTGATGGTCTCTCTGCTCGTCTTCATCGCCTACATTCTCTACGCCGACCGCAAGGTCTGGGCGGCGGTGCAGCTGCGCCGGGGGCCCAATGTGGTCGGGCCCTGGGGGCTGTTGCAGAGTTTTGCGGATCTCTTGAAATTCGTGCTCAAGGAGCCGGTGATACCGGCAGGCGCCAACAAGGGCCTGTTCCTGCTCGCGCCCTTCATTCTCGTGGTGCTGGCGCTCGCGGCCTGGGCGGTGATCCCGGTCAGTGAAGGCTGGGCGATCGCCGATATCAATGTCGGCATCCTGTTCGTCTTCGCGGTATCCTCGCTGCAGGTCTATGGCGTGATCATGGGCGGCTGGGCCTCGAATTCGAAATACGCCTTTCTCGGCGCGCTGCGTTCGGCCGCGCAGATGGTCTCCTACGAGGTCTCCATCGGCTTCGTGATCATCACCGTGCTGCTCTGCGTGGGCTCGCTGAACCTGACGCAGATCGTGCTGGCACAGGACAATGGCTGGGGCATTCTCGGCTGGTTCTGGCTGCCGCTCTTCCCGATGTTCGTGATTTTCCTGATCTCGGCGCTGGCGGAGACGAATCGCCCGCCCTTCGATCTGCCGGAGGCCGAATCGGAGCTCGTCGCCGGCTTCATGGTGGAATATTCCTCCACGCCATACCTGCTCTTCATGCTCGGCGAATACGTGGCCATCATGACCATGTGTGCGCTGATGACGATCCTGTTCCTCGGCGGCTGGCTGTCGCCGATCCCGTTCGCACCCTTCACCTGGGTGCCGGGTCCGGTCTGGTTCATCCTGAAGATGGCGCTGTGCTTCTACATGTTCGCGATGACCAAGGCCTTCGTGCCGCGTTACCGCTATGACCAGCTGATGCGGCTGGGCTGGAAGGTCTTCCTGCCGATCTCGCTCGCCGCCGTGGTGATCGTGGCCGGTGTGCTGCAGCTGACCGGCTGGGCGCCGGGGGCGAGTTGAGGGGTGGGCGGCTTGATTGAGTGGATTTCACCGGCGGGCATGATCGGGGCGGCCATCGGCTTCCTGATCGGGCTGGTGAATTTCAAGACGATCGGCGGCTATGTCACCGCGAAGCTGCGGGAGACGGATCGATCGACCAATGCGGCCGAAAAGGCTGATTACGAGCGGCGGATCCGGATTTTCCGCGTTGCGTTGTTCACATTGACGGTGATCGCCTTTCCGGTCATCGGCTATCTGTTCGGCACCACCGTGTCGACGATGTTCGAATGAGGAGTGGGTCATGGAGAAGGCTATGAGGCTCGATCAGGCCGCGAAGGCGATCCTCCTGAAGGAGTTCGTCTCCGGCTTTCTTCTGGCGCTGCGGTATTTCTTCAAGCCGAAGGCGACGATCAATTACCCCTTCGAGAAGAATCCCACCTCGCCGCGCTTTCGCGGTGAGCACGCCCTGCGGCGCTATCCCAACGGTGAGGAGCGCTGCATCGCCTGTAAGCTCTGCGAGGCGATCTGCCCGGCCCAGGCCATCACCATCGAGGCCGGTCCGCGCCGCAATGACGGCACGCGCCGCACCACGCGCTACGATATCGACATGGTGAAGTGCATCTATTGCGGCATGTGCCAGGAGGCCTGTCCGGTGGATGCCATCGTCGAGGGCCCGAATATCGAATTTTCCGTGGAGACGCGCGAAGAGCTGCTCTACGACAAGCAGAAGCTGCTCGATAACGGTGATCGCTGGGAGCGCGAGATCGCGCGCAATCTGGCGATGGATGCGCCTTATCGCTGAGCATTCTTCATGGTGACCGACCGGGGCCTGCATGGGGGCATATCTTCGGGATGGTTGCCGGGTTTGGCCGGACACGGGTTGTGCGGTCGCGAAACGGGGTCTATAGACAGGCCGCCCGCACCCATGCGGGCGGAACCTGACAAGCCACCGCAACAGGCTTCGAGCGAAAGCGCATGACGGTCACCGCCGCCTTTTTCTATCTGTTTGCCGCCATCACCGTGGCCTCGGCCTTCATGGTGATCGCCGCACGCAATCCCGTGCACTCGGTGCTCTTCCTGATCCTCGCTTTCGTGAATTCGGCGGGGCTCTTCATTCTGCTGGGCGCCGAGTTCCTGGCGATGATCCTCATCGTCGTCTATGTCGGCGCTGTAGCGGTGCTGTTCCTGTTCGTGATCATGCTGCTCGACATCGATTTCGCGGAGTTGCGCCAGGGCGCGCTGCAATATCTGCCGATCAGCGCGGTGGTGGGTGTCATCTTCCTGGTCGAGCTGGTTCTCGTGGTGACGACCTATACCGTCGATCCGGCCTTGCTTAACCTCCCGGCAGCAGCAGAGGCGCAAACGGGAATCACCAACACCGCCCAGCTCGGATCGGTGATCTACACCAAATATGTGTATTTCTTCCAGCTTTCCGGTCTGGTCCTCCTGGTGGCGATGATCGGGGCGATCGTGCTGACCCTGCGCGACCGACCCGGCGTGAAGCGTCAGGATGCGGCGAAGCAGGCTGCGCGCACCCGCGAGACCTCGATCGAGATCCGCAAGGTCAAAAACCGCGAGGGCGTGTAAGGAGCCGATGCGATGATCACCCTGGTCCATTTCCTCACGCTGGCGGCGATCCTGTTCACGCTGGGCGTGCTCGGGATCTTCATCAACCGCAAGAACGTGATCGTCATCCTGATGTCGATCGAGCTGATCCTGCTTTCGGTGAACATCAATCTCGTCGCCTTCTCGAGCTTCCTGAACGACATTGTCGGGCAGGTCTTTGCCCTGTTCGTGCTCACCGTCGCCGCTGCCGAGGCGGCGATCGGGCTGGCGATCCTCGTCATCTTCTTCCGCAACCGCGGCACCATCGCGGTGGAAGACATCAACACGATGAAGGGCTAAGGGGCGTCCACGATGTATCACGCGATCGTCTTCCTGCCGCTTCTCGGCTTCCTCATTGCGGGCATTTTCGGCCGCATGATCGGGCCGCGCCCGAGCGAGATCGTGACGACCTCCTTCGTCGCGATCTCCGCGCTGCTCTCATGGGTCGCACTGTTCTCCGTCGGTTACGGCGACGGCGACACCGTCGTGCGCATTGCCAACTGGATGGTCTCGGGCGATCTCGCCGTGGACTGGGCCCTGCGCATCGACGCGCTGACCGTGGTGATGCTGGTCGTGGTGAACAGCGTCTCGGCGCTCGTGCATCTCTATTCCATGGGCTACATGCACGAGGACCCGTCGCGCTCGCGCTTCTTCGCCTATCTGTCGCTGTTCACCTTCGCCATGCTGATGCTGGTGACCTCGGACAATCTGGTGCAGATGTTCTTCGGCTGGGAGGGTGTCGGCCTCGCGAGCTACCTGCTGATCGGCTTCTGGTATCAGAAGGAATCGGCCAATGCGGCGGCGATGAAGGCATTCGTGGTCAACCGCGTCGGCGATTTCGGCTTCGCGCTCGGCATCTTCCTCGTCTTCTATCTGTTCGGTTCCACCAGTTTCGACGTGATCTTCCCGCAGGTCGAGGCCTTTGCAACCGGCGAGGCGGGCGAGGGATTCGTCTTCCTCGGACTCGATGCGCAGGGCACGCTGACGCTCGCCTGCCTGCTTCTGTTCATGGGAGCCATGGGCAAATCGGCGCAGTTCCTGCTGCATACCTGGCTGCCCGACGCGATGGAGGGTCCGACGCCGGTCTCGGCGCTGATCCATGCCGCGACCATGGTGACCGCCGGTGTCTTCCTCGTGGCGCGGATGTCGCCGCTGTTCGAATATGCCCCGACGGCGCTCGTCGTCGTGACCGGTATCGGCGCGCTGACGGCCTTCTTCGCCGCGACGGTGGGGCTCGTCCAGAACGACATCAAACGCGTGATCGCCTATTCGACCTGCTCGCAACTCGGCTACATGTTCGTTGCGATGGGGCTGGGCGCCTACAGCGTGGGCATGTTCCACCTGTTCACGCACGCCTTCTTCAAGGCGCTGCTGTTCCTCGGCGCCGGTTCGGTGATCCATGCGATGCATCACGAGCAGGACATGCGCAACATGGGTGGCCTTGGCAAGGTGATCCCGCTCACCGCGCTGATGATGGTGATCGGCACGATCGCGCTGACGGGCTTTCCCTTCACGGCGGGCTATTATTCCAAGGATGCGATCATCGAGGCGGCATATGCGTCCGGTGCCGGCATGTCGGATGTCGCCTTCATCGCCACCGTCGTGGCGGCCCTGTTCACGTCCTTCTATTCCTGGCGCCTGTTCTTCATGACCTTTGCCGGCAAGGCGCGCTGGGGTGCGGGCCATGGTCACGCCGCGCATGACGACACCTCGCATGGCGATGATCACGGGCATCACCATGATCACAAGCCGCATGAGAGCCCGCCGGTGATGCTGATTCCGCTGATCCTGCTCGCCATCGGTGCGCTGGTTGCCGGCTACTTCTTCAAGAGCGTCTTCGTGGGAGACGGCTACGAGGCCTTCTGGGGCGATGCGCTCTACACGCGGGCCGACAACACCATCCTGCATGACCTGCACTACGTTCCCGCCTGGGTCGTCTGGTCACCCTTCGTGATGATGGTGATCGGGTTTGCGCTCGCGTACTGGATGTATGTCCGTGATACCGCCGTGCCGGCGCGTATCGCGCAGGAGCAGCCGATGCTCTACCGCTTCCTGCTCAACAAATGGTATTTTGACGAGCTCTACGACATCATTTTCGTGCGACCGGCCAAGTGGCTCGGGCGGTTCCTGTGGCGTACCGGTGACGGCAAGATCATCGACGGGATGGGGCCTGACGGCATCTCCGCCCGGGTGCTCGACACCACCTCCTGGGTCGTACGGCTGCAGACTGGCTATGTCTATCACTACGCCTTCACCATGCTCGTCGGTGTCGCCGCACTGGTGACATGGTATCTGATCGCGGGGGCCCGCTGATGTTCGGCTTCGGTATTCTCTCCGGGCTTCTGATCCTGCCGCTGATCGGAGCGGCCTTCATCCTCACCCTGCGCGGTGACGAGGCTGCGATCCGCAACAATGCGCGCTGGGCGGCGCTGGCGACGACGATCGTCACCTTCCTGCTCTCGCTGGTGGCCTGGGCGCGGTTCGATACGGGCAGCCCGGATTTCCAGCTGGTGGAATCGCATGCCTGGCTGATGGAGACGACGCGGTTCACGCTCGGCGTGGACGGGTTCTCGCTGCCCTTCGTGTTGCTCACCACCTTCCTGATGCCGTTTTGCATCCTCGCCTCCTGGGAGACGATCAAGACGCGCATCAAGGAATACATGGTCGCCTTCCTCGTGCTCGAGGCGCTGATGATCGGCGTCTTCGTGGCGCTCGATCTGGTGCTGTTCTACATCTTCTTCGAGGCGGGCCTGATCCCGATGTTCCTGATCATCGGGATCTGGGGTGGCAGGCGGCGCATTTATGCGAGCTTCAAGTTCTTCCTCTATACGCTGCTCGGCTCGGTGCTGATGCTCATCGCCATCGTGGCCATGTACTGGCAGGCGGGGACGAGTGACATCCCGACACTTCTCGCGCATGATTTCCCGGTCTCGCTGCAGACCTGGTTGTGGCTGGCCTTCTTCGCCTCCTTCGCGGTGAAGATGCCGATGTGGCCGGTCCATACCTGGCTGCCGGATGCCCACGTGGAGGCGCCCACGGCCGGCTCGGTGATTCTGGCCGGGATCCTCCTGAAGATGGGGGGCTACGGCTTCATCCGCTTCTCGATTCCGATGTTCCCCGATGCGTCGCTGTATTTCGCGCCGATGGTCTTCGCGCTCTCGGTCATCGCCATCGTCTACACCTCCCTCGTCGCGCTGATGCAGGAGGACATGAAGAAGCTCATTGCCTATTCCTCGGTGGCCCATATGGGCTTCGTCACGATGGGCCTGTTCAGCCTCACCCCGCAGGGGATCGAGGGGGCGATGTTCCAGATGATCTCGCACGGCCTGATCTCCGGCGCGCTGTTCCTGTGCGTGGGCGTGATCTACGACCGGATGCATACCCGCGAGATCAAGGCCTATGGGGGCCTCGTTAATCGGATGCCGCTCTATGGCGTCGCCTTCCTGCTCTTCACCATGGCCAATGTCGGCCTGCCCGGCACATCCGGCTTCGTGGGTGAATTCCTGACGCTGATCGGGACGTTCCAGGCGAATTTCTGGGTCGCCTTCGTCGCCACGTCCGGCGTCATCCTCTCGGCCTGCTATGCGCTCTGGCTGTACTGGCGTGTCATGAACGGGCGGCTGGAGAAGCCGGAACTTCAGGCGATTCCGGATCTCGACCGGCGCGAAGTTCTCCTGCTGGCGCCACTCGGCATCCTCGTCATCTATTATGGTGTGCAGCCGCAGGTGATCCTCGACGCCTTCGCCGCGCCGACACAGGCCCTGCTCGCCAATGCTTATCCCGTTCTCCAGGCCGGCGCTGCGCTGGCCGGGGTCCAGTGAGGTTCAATCGCCATGCCCGTTGAAACCACCGCATCCGGGATCCCGCTCTATGCCGTGCCCGTGCTCGGTCCGGCTCTGCCCGAGATCATCATGGCGGTCGGCGTCCTCGCGCTGGTGCTCTATGGCGCCCTGCGCGGCGAGCGCTCCACCGGCGTCGTGACGGCGGCGGCGATCGCGCTGATGGCGTTCACCCTCGGCTTCATTCTCACCATGTCGGGCGATACCCAGGTGACCTTCTCCGACGCCTTCATCACCGACGGGTTCGCCCGCTTCATGAAGGCGCTGGTGCTGATTGGTGCGATCGTGGCGCTCGCCATGTCGCGTGAGCATTTCCGCCGGCTCGGAATCGACCGTTTTGAGTATCCTTTGCTGATCCTCCTGGCCGCGATCGGCATGATGGTGATGATCTCGGCCAATGATCTCATCGCGCTCTATCTCGGGCTCGAATTGCAGAGCCTCGCGGCCTACGTCATTGCCTCCTTCCATCGCGACAATGCGCGCTCGACGGAAGCGGGGTTGAAGTATTTCGTGCTGGGTGCGCTCGCCTCCGGCATGCTGCTCTACGGCTCCTCGCTGGTCTACGGTTTCACCGGAACGGTCTCCTTCCCCGAGATCGCGACGGTCGTGGCCGAAGGCGCCAATCCGGGTGTGATCTTCGGTCTGGTCTTCATCGCCGCCGGCATTGCCTTCAAGGTCTCAGCCGTGCCGTTCCACATGTGGACGCCGGATGTCTATCAGGGCGCGCCGACGCCGGTCACCGCCTTCTTCGCCTCCGCGCCGAAGGTGGCGGCGATGGCGCTTGCGGTTCGCGTCTTCATCGGGGCTTTCCCTACCATCGTCGATCAGTGGCAGCAGATCATCGTGTTCATTGCCGTGCTCTCGATGTTCCTCGGTGCCTTCGCCGCGATCGGGCAGCGCGACATCAAGCGCCTGATGGCGTATTCCTCGATCGCCAATATCGGTTTCGCGCTGCTCGGGCTTGCGGCCGGCACGCAGGAGGGAGTGCAGGCGGTTCTGGTCTATATGGCGATCTATCTGGTCATGACGCTGGGCGTCTTCGCCTGCATTCTCAGCATGCGGCGCGGCGGGGTCGAGCTCGAGACGATTGATGATCTCGCCGGCACGGCGCGTACGCATCCGGGCTTTGCCTTCGCCATGGCGATGCTGATGCTGTCGCTCGCGGGCATTCCGCCGCTCGCCGGCTTCATCGGCAAGTATTATGCCTTCTGGGCCGCCGTTGAAGCGGGGTTGACCGTCTTTGCGGTGCTTGGCGTGATCGCCTCTGTGATCGGCGCCTATTACTATCTGCGCATCGCCAAGATCATCTATTTCGACGAGCCCGTCGGCTCATACGAGCCGATGCCCGGGATGCTGCGTGGGGTGATGACAATCTCCGCCGTCTTCGTCGTCGGTTTCTGGCTGGTGCCGGCGCCGCTCGTCGCAGCAGCCGGGGCGGCAGCGCGTTCGCTGTTCTGATCCGGTGGAGGGCGCGCGCGAAGCCATTGCCGGCGGGTTCGTTCATCTCGCGAAGGGCGAGACGGCCTCCACCAATGACGACGCGCTCACCGCGCTGCGGGAAGGGCGACAAGCGCCCTTCTGGGTCACGGCGCGGATGCAGAAAGCCGGGCGTGGGCGTCATGGTCGGGTCTGGACCTCGCCACCGGGCAACATGTACGCGACCTTGGCGCTGGTCGAGCCCTGTGAGCAACGCCATGCGGCGCAGTTCGGTTATCTGATCGGGCTGGCGCTTCACGATGCCATCGCCGCAATCGCTCCGGCCCATGCCGCCCGGGTGCGGCTGAAATGGCCGAATGACGTGCTGGTCGATGGGGCGAAGATTGCCGGAATGCTGCTTGAGGGGCATCATGCGCGCGACGGGCGTTTCGCGCTGATCGCCGGGATCGGGGCGAATATCGCCTTCACCCCCGACGACACGCCCTATCCGGCGGCGCGACTCGCCGATCTCGTTGCGGATGTGACGCCGGAAGCCTTGTTCGACGCGCTGGCCCGCGCCTTCGCGCGCCGCTTCGCGGGCTGGCGGGAAGCCCCTGACGCGATGCTCGCGCTGGCGGCTCTGCGCGAGGACTGGCTTGCACGCGCCCACGGGCTCGATGGGAATGTCACGATCCGCCTGCCGGGAGGGGCCCGAGAGGGGCGCTTTGTCGGGCTCGACGGCGATGGCCGGCTGCTGTTCCTTACGGAGGGTGGCATTCAGACGATCGATGCGGGCGATTTATACTTTGCGGGAATGTGATATACCCCGCACCAACACATATGAACGAGGTTGTTTGAATGGCGTCTGATCAGGACGAACTGGTGTTCCTGCCCCTGGGGGGGCTGGGCGAAATCGGCATGAATGCCGCACTGTACGGCTTCGGGCCGAAAAAGAAGAAGAAGTGGATTCTCGTCGATTGCGGCGTCACCTTCGCCGATGACGCTTATCCCGGCATCGATCTGGTCTATCCGGATCTGCGCTTTCTCGAGGAACGCAAGCAGGATCTGGTCGGGATCATCATCACCCATGCGCATGAAGACCACATCGGCGCCATCGCCGAATTGTGGCCGCGGCTCGAGGCGCCGGTCTACATGACGCGCTTCGCCGCTGACCTCCTCGCCACCCGTCGTCTGAGCGAGCCCGGCGCGCCGAAGCTTCCGGTGACGGTGGTGCCGCAGGGCGGCAAGGTGGATCTGGCGCCGTTCGAGGTGCAGCTCATTCCGGTTTCGCATTCAATCCCTGAATCGAACAGCCTCGCCATTCGTACGAAGCATGGTCTCGTCGTGCATACGGGTGACTGGAAGCTGGACGACGCCCCCTTCATCGGCAATGTCACCAATGCCGAGGATTTCAAGGCGCTGGGTGATGAGGGCGTGATCGCTGCGATCAGCGATTCGACCAATGTCATGCGCGATGGCGTCAGCCCCAGCGAAACGGATGTCGCGAAAGCGCTCACCGAGATCATCATGGCGGCGGAGCACCGTGTCGCGATCACGACCTTTGCCTCGAATGTGGCGCGCATCAGCGCCGTGGCGCAGGCAGCCCAGGCCTGCGGACGCGAGGTCGTGCTGGTCGGGCGGGCGATGGAGCGTGTCGTTGCGGTCGCGCGGGAGCTCGGCTATCTCGACGGCATCCCGGAATTCCGCTCGGCGGATGCCTTCCAGCACCTGCCGCGCAACAAGGTGGTGGCCCTGCTCACGGGATCGCAGGGTGAATCGCGTGCGGCGCTGGCGCGGATCGCCAATGACGATCACCGCGATATCCAGTTTTCCCAGGGCGACATCGTCGTCTTCTCGTCGCGGCTGATCCCCGGTAACGAGAAATCCGTCCTGCGCATCGTCAACGCGCTGGCGGAGAAGGGCGTGCGCATCGTCACCGACAAGGACGGGCTGATCCATGTGTCCGGCCATCCGCGCCGTGGCGAGATGGAGATGATGTATGGCTGGCTGCGGCCCGGTACGGTGATTCCCGCCCATGGCGAGGCGCAGCATCTGGCCGAGCATGTGCGTTTCGCCCGTGAACAGGGTGTGCCGCATGCCGTGATGGGGCGCAATGGCGCCATGATCCGCCTCGCGCCCGGAGAGCCGGAAATCATCGATCACGTGCCTGTGGGCCGGCTCTACAAGGATGGCGAGATCGTCATCGACGAGGCCGACAAGGCGATCCCGGAGCGCCGCAAGCTCTCGATTGCCGGTATCGCCACCATCGCCATTGCCATCGACGGCAAGGGCGAGATCGCGGGCGACCCGGTGATCGACGTGATGGGGATGCCCCGCTATACGCGCCAGGGCGAGGAGCTGATCGACTTTGTCGCGGATACGGTGATCCGCACCCTCGACGGACTGCCGCGCGCGCGCCGACGCGATACGGAGTTCGTCGAGAACGCGGTTTTGCGTGCCGTACGCTCGACACTCAACAATACCTGGGGCAAAAAGCCTGCGTGCCATGTCCTCGTTATCGAGGTATGACGGCCCCATATGAGGGCAGATGGGGCCAGCCGGATGGAGGCTGGTGCCTGTCGGTCGTGAAGGCAGGAGAAACGCGATGATCGGGCGTCTCAACCATGTGGCCATCGCCGTTCGCGATATCGCCGCCGCGACGGCGGTCTATCGCGATACGCTCGGTGCCAGGGTCTCGCAGGCCGTGCCGCTGCCCGAGCACGGGGTGACGACAGTCTTCGTCGAACTGCCGAATACCAAGATCGAGCTGCTGGAGCCCCTTGGCGCGGATTCGCCGATCGCGCGTTTTCTGGAAAAGGCGCCGGATGGCGGCATCCACCACCTCTGTTACGAGGTGGGCGACATTCGCGCTGCGCGCGATCGTCTGGTCGAAGCCGGCGCGCGGGTGCTGGGTGATGGCGAGCCGAAGACCGGTGCGCACGGCAAGCCGGTACTGTTCCTGCATCCCAAGGATTTCTGCGGTACGCTCGTCGAACTCGAGGAGGCATGATCTCATGGTCAACGCGATTCGCCTGATTGCCACATCAACCTCCGCGACGCTGATCATGATCGGCGCCATCACGATTGCTGCCCTGATTGTCGGTATCGGTGTGCTGGATATGGGGATTACCGGGGCGCTGGCGCTCTATTTCGTGGTCTGGTGGATCATGCTGTTTGCCGTGCTGCCCTTCGGCGTCCGCTCTCAGCTGGAGAGCGGGGAGGTGGTCGCAGGATCGGAGCCGGGCGCGCCGGCAGCGCCGGCTCTGCGTCAGAAGGCGATCTGGACGACGATCGTCTCTGCATTGGTGTTCAATCTGACCATTCTGCTGTTGCCGCTGGCCGGTCTCTGACGGCATTCCGGGACGGTCGGTCCGGATCAGATGCAGAACCGCGATTCACCGGATGCTGGCCAGCGATAAAATGAGCTGGAATATTTGGCGTTTTCGAATGGCCGCGCGCTCGTCTGTCCAGTGCACAAAAGAAAAAAGCAAGGCTTTCGCCTTGCCTGTATTTATCATTTACGCCTTGTGTTCTTATCTGGGCCCGTTTTACGAGCCGTGGCGCCTTTCCTCCCCAGACTTGGACCGCGCCCCCCGCCTGTCTTGTTCGCTTTTCTTGGCGATCTGGTGAAGAGGTTTATAATCAGCCGCGACGGACTTGTCACCACATTTTCATCAGAAATGCGCAAAAAAATGCCATAAAAATTCGCTGCGGTGCAACAAACATGCGAAAGCCGATATATGTGTCTGGAAATTTCAGGTTGCTGCAAGCGGCGGGGCGTTGCGAAACAGCACGCTTCTTCTGCGTTTCCAGTCTTGTGTTTTATCCGCTTGAAGTGTCATGTGCGCGAAATTGAATCACGCCCGTGTATCGTGTCGCCACTCCTGATCTGACCGAGGTCGTTCATGCGTCTGAGCCGCTACTTCCTGCCCACCTTGCGCGAGACCCCGCGCGAGGCCGAGATCGTCTCGCATCGCCTGATGCTGCGTGCCGGGATGGTGCGCCAGCAATCGGCCGGGATCTTCTCCTGGCTGCCGCTGGGTCTGCGCGTGCTCAACAAGATCAACGCGATCATCCGCGAGGAGCAGAACCGGGCCGGTGCCGTCGAGATCCTGATGCCGACGATCCAGTCGGCGGATCTGTGGCGCGAATCGGGGCGCTACGAGGCCTATGGCAAGGAGATGCTGCGCATCCGGGACCGGCACGAGCGCGACATGCTGTTCGGCCCGACCAACGAGGAGATGGTGACGGATATCTTCCGCACCTATCTGCGCTCCTACAAGGATCTGCCGCTCAATCTCTACCACATCCAGTGGAAGTTCCGCGACGAAATCCGCCCGCGTTTCGGCACGATGCGCTCGCGCGAATTCCTGATGAAGGACGCCTATTCCTTCGATCTCGACAAGGAAAGCGCCCGCCATGCCTATAACCGGATGTTCGTGGCCTATCTGCGCACCTTCGCGCGGATGGGGCTGCGGGCGATTCCGATGCAGGCCGATACCGGTCCCATCGGCGGGGATCTGAGCCACGAATTCATCATCCTCGCCTCCACCGGTGAGAGCGAGGTTTTCTGCGACAAGGCCTATCTCGATTTCGACACGCCGGCGGCGGAGACCGATTTCGAGGATCGGGCCGGTTTGCAGGGTATCGTCGATGCCTGGACGGCACGCTATGCCGCGACCGACGAGAAACATGACGAAGCCGCCTTTGCCGCACTCCCGGATGCCGACAAGCTCTCGGCGCGCGGTATCGAAGTGGGGCATATCTTCTATTTCGGCACCAAGTATTCCGAGCCCATGAGGGCGGTGGTGACCGGGCCTGACGGCAAGGAGCATCCGGTGCATATGGGCTCCTACGGCATCGGTCCGAGCCGTCTCGTCCCCGCCATCATCGAGGCGAGCCATGACGAGGCCGGCGTGATCTGGCCGGATGCGATCGCACCCTTCCATGTGGCCTTGCTCAATCTGAAGCCCGGCGATCCGGCAACGGATGGCGCCTGCGAGACGCTCTATGCCGCGCTCGGTGCTGCCGGTTACGATGTGCTCTACGACGATCGCGAGGAGCGCCCCGGCGCAAAATTCGCCAATGCCGACCTGATCGGCCTGCCCTGGCAGGTGATTGTCGGCCCCAAGAGCCTCGCGGATGGCAAGATCGAGATGAAGCGCCGCGCCACCGGCGCGCGAGAGCTCGTGGCCGTCGACGATTGCCTCGCGCGCCTGAAAGCGTGAGTGGCTGTCTGCAAGCATGAAAGCGATCCCATGAGCTCAGCGACGCGACCTTTCGCAGGCTTCGAATGGATGCTGGCCCTGCGCTATCTGCGCACGCGCCGACGGGAGGGCTTCGTCTCGGTGATCGCCGGCTTCTCCTTCATCGGGATCATGCTGGGTGTCGCCACGCTGATCATCGTGCTCTCGGTGATGAACGGCTTCCGCTCGGAATTGCTGAACAAGATCGTCGGTATCAACGGCCATATCTTCGTCGCGCCGATCGACAGCCCGCTGACCGATTACGACGAGGTTGCGATGCGGATCGCAGAACTGCCGGGTGTGCGTCGTGCCGTGCCGCTGGTCGAGGGGCAGGCTTTCGCGTCATCCAGCGAGGAGGGCGGGGGCGTGCTGGTACGCGGCGTGCGCCCCGATGATCTGCCCCGCATTGATGCGATTACCGATAACATCCGGCAGGGCTCGATCGATAATTTCGGCGAGCAGGAGGGAGTGCTGATCGGCCAGCGCCTCGCCGAGCAGCTCGGATTGCGGGCAGGGGACACGCTGACGCTGATCTCACCGCGGGGTGCGACGACGGCGTTCGGTACCGCGCCCCGCATCAAGGGCTATCCCGTCGAGGCGATCTTCGAAGTGGGCATGACGGAATTCGACAACATCTTCGTCTACATGCCGCTGGAAGAAGCGCAGACCTATTTCAATCGCGCCGGTGATGTGAGCGTGATCGAGGTCTTTCTCGATGATGCCGACCGTGTGTTTCAGGCGCGCCAGGCGATCAGCGCTGCTGTCGAGAGACCCGTACTGCTGACGGACTGGACACAGCGCAACCGCACCTTCTTCGCCGCGCTCGAAGTCGAGCGCAACGTGATGTTCATCATCCTCACCCTGATCGTGCTGGTGGCGGCGCTGAATATCGTCTCGGGCCTGATCATGCTGGTGAAGGACAAGTCGCACGACATCGCCATCCTGCGCACGATGGGGGCGACCCGGGGCGCGATCATGCGCGTTTTCCTGATTACCGGGGCCTCGATCGGGATCGTGGGGACGATTGCCGGGCTCATCCTCGGCCTCGTCTTCACCTATAATATCGAGGCGGTGCAAAACTTCTTCTCATGGGTTCTGGGCCAGGATCTGTGGGATCCGACAGTGCGTTTCCTCTCGGATATTCCGGCCGAGATCGATCCCTCGGAAGTCATCGCGGTGCTGGTCATGGCCTTTGTGCTCTCGCTTCTGGCGACGCTCTATCCCTCATGGCGCGCAGCGCGGCTGGACCCGGTCCAGGCGCTGCGTTACGGGTGATGGCCATGAATGAAGCCATGTCCCAGGCACAGGCCGGCGAAGACGTACCCGCCCTCTATTGCTCCGCCGTCGCGCGTCGCTATCCGCAGGCGGACGGAGCGCTCGACATCCTCACGGGGGCCGAATTCGCGATCTGGCCCGGCGAGATCGTGGCGCTGGTCGCCCCGTCAGGCACGGGAAAATCGACGCTCCTGCATGTGGCCGGCCTGCTCGAGCGTCCCGATGCCGGCGAGGTCTTCATCGCGGGCGCGGCGACGGCGCATATGGATGATACCGGTCGCACCCGGCTGCGGCGCGAGCAGATCGGTTTTGTCTACCAGTTCCACCATCTGCTGCCGGAATTCTCGGCGCTGGAAAACGTGGTGATGCCGCAACTCATTCGCGGCCTGCCCAAGGCGGAAGCCCGCAAGCGGGCGCAGGAACTGCTCGAATTTCTCGGCCTCGGCCCACGCGCCACGCATCGTCCCTCGGAGCTTTCCGGCGGCGAGCAGCAGCGTGTGGCAATCGCGCGCGCCGTGGCCAACGCACCCCGCCTGCTTCTGGCCGACGAGCCCACCGGAAATCTTGATCCGCAGACGGCGGGACACGTGTTCAACACGCTGGTCTCGCTGGTGCGCGCCACGGGCCTCGCCGCGCTGATCGCCACGCATAATGTCGAGATCGCATCGCGCATGGATCGCATCATCACCATTGCCGACGGCAAGGTCGTCGACAGGGTCTGAGCGCGCAGCCGCGCCGTCAATTCAGATCGATCGAGACTGGTACGTGGTCAGAGGGCTTCTCCCAGCCGCGCAGATGCTTGTGGATCGCATAGCCGGCCAACCGGTCTGCCGCGCGCGGCGAGAGCAGCAGGTGGTCGATGCGGATACCGTTATTGCGCTGCCAGGCGCCGGCCTGGTAATCCCAGAAAGTGTAGAGCCCGTCGGAATCGTCGCAGGCGCGCACGGCATCGGTGAGACCGAGCGCCTCAAGCGCCCGCCAGCGGGAACGGGTCTCCGGCTGGAACAGCGCGTCATTCACCCAGGCTTGCGGCTTTGCCGCATCGCGCGGCTGCGGAATGACGTTGTAATCGCCGGCGAGTACGAAGATTTCCTCGTCCGCGAGAAGGTCGCGCGCATGGGCGATCAGGCGGTCCATCCAGGCGAGCTTGTAGGGGAATTTCCTGTCGTCATCGATCGGGTTGCCGTTGGGCAGGTAGATCGAGGCGACGCGTACAGCCTCGCCGTCACGGGAGATCACGGCTTCGATGTAGCGCGCATGCGCGTCGGAATCATCGCCCGGCAGGCCGGTGCGCACATCCTCGATCGGGTGGCGCGAGAGGATGGCGACGCCGTTATAGCTCTTCTGGCCATGGATAACGACATTGTAGCCCGCATCCTCGATCGCGCCCGTCGGGACGTTTTCCGGCGTCGTCTTGAGCTCCTGCAGGCAGAGCACATCCGGCTTCGCTTCTTCGAGGAAGGCCAGGAGGTGGCTCTGTCGGGTGCGGATGGAGTTGACGTTCCAGGTGGCGATACGCATCGTGCTTTGATCTTTCGAACGCAATGGCGGGATATGTCAGCGGCGCCCGCCGCTATATGGACCCTGTCCGAGGGTGAGTTTCTGGAAACCCTTCGCGGCAAGCGTCGGCTTCTTCGCTGAAATCACCCGTGAGTTGATCCCCTGCCAGGCGATCTCGCCGGAGAGGCGGCCATATTCGATCTTCGGGCAGCGGTTCATCACCACGGTGACGCCCTGCGCTTCCGCGCGCGCAGCCGCCTCGTCGTCGCGCACGGAGAGCTGCATCCAGATCACCTTCGGCAGCGGATCGAGCGCGAGCGCCTCGTCGACGATCGGGCCCGCAGCGGCGGAATTGCGGAAGATCTCGACCATGTCCACCGGGCGGGGGATATCGGCGAGTGTGCCGTAGACGGGCAGGCCGAGGATCTCGGTTCCCGCCAGCCCCGGATTGACCGGGATCACGTCGAAATCGCGTTCCTTGAGATACTTGATCACGATCCAGCTCGGGCGCGCGGGATTGGCCGAGGCGCCGACGATCGCGATCGTGCGCGTCTGCTGCAGGATGCTCCGGATATGCGCATCCGGATACTGATCATGGACTATCGCCGCCTGTGTCATGCCGTCTCCTCGTATCCCGATTGCCGCGCCGGCACATGGTTACGCCGCCATCGCTTGCCGTGCAATCGGGAAGGGTGCAGGGGGCAGCGAGGTATTCTGCTCACGCCGCCTTCTTGCCCTCGGCGATCTTCACCAGCTCCCGCAGGATGTTGCGGGTGGTCTTCAGGCGGCGGTCGATATCGGCAACGTCGCGCATGAAGACAATCTTCATGTCGGCGCGCACCTTTGCCGTCGGGCCCTGATCGGCGACATAGGCGACGAGGCCCGCCGGATCGGCGAAGGAATTGTCGCGGAAGGAGACGGTGATGCCCTTGGCCCCGCCCTCGACCTTCTCGACATTGGCGCGCCGGCATAACACCTTGATCTGCATGACCTGCAGGAGCTGATCGACCTCTGAAGGCTTCTCGCCGAACCGGTCGACCATCTCGATGCCGAATTCCGCGATGGCGCTCTCATCCTCCATGCCAGCGAGGCGGCGGTAGAGGTCGAGGCGCAGTTGCAGGTCGGGGACGTAATTCTCCGGGATCATCACCGGCGCGCCGATGGCGATGGTCGGCGACCACTGATCCTCCATCACCTCGCCCTTGCCCTCCTTGAGCTGGGAGACGGCCTCTTCCAGCATCTGCTGATACAGCTCGTAACCCACCTCGCGGATATGGCCGGACTGCTCCTCTCCAAGCAGGTTGCCGGCGCCGCGAATGTCGAGATCGTGGCTCGCGAGCTGGAAGCCGGCGCCCAGCGTATCCAGCGATTGCAGCACCTTGAGACGGCGCTCCGCCTGCGGCGTGAGCATGCGGTTCTCCGGGATCGTGAACAGGGCATAGGCCCGCGTTTTCGAGCGCCCGACGCGCCCGCGCAACTGGTAGAGCTGGGAGAGGCCGAACATGTCGGCGCGGTGCACGATCAGTGTGTTGGCGGTGGGGATGTCGAGGCCCGATTCGACGATGGTGGTGGAGAGCAGCACATCGAACTTGCCCTCGTAGAACGCCGTCATCACGTCCTCGAGCTGGCCCGCAGCCATCTGGCCATGGGCGACCGCGACCTTCACCTCCGGTATCTCGCGATCGAGGAAGGCCTTGACCTCGCTCAGATCCTCGATGCGCGGCGCCACGTAGAACGCCTGGCCACCGCGATAGCGCTCGCGCAAGAGCGCCTCGCGGATCGCGAGCGGATCGAAGGGCGTGACGAAAGTGCGCACGGCGAGGCGATCGACCGGCGGCGTCGCGATCAGCGAGAGCTCACGCACCCCGGTGAGAGCAAGTTGCAGGGTACGCGGGATCGGCGTGGCCGAGAGCGTGAGCACATGCACCTCGGCGCGCAGCTCCTTCAGGCGCTCCTTGTGACTGACCCCGAAATGCTGCTCCTCATCGACGATGATCAGGCCGAGATCGCGGAACTTCACCGTCTTGCCGAGCAGCGCATGGGTGCCAACCACGATATCGACGGTACCGTCGGCGATACCTTCCTTGACGCGCTTGAGCTCAGCGGAATTGACGAAGCGCGAGGCCTGGCCGATCTGTACGGGCAGGCCCTTGAAGCGCTCCTCGAAGGTCTTGAAATGCTGTCGCGCGAGAAGCGTCGTCGGCACCACCACGGCGACCTGCCGCCCGGCCATGGCGCAGGCGAAGGCGGCACGCAGCGCGACCTCGGTCTTGCCGAAACCGACATCGCCGCAGACGAGCCGGTCCATCGGGCGCCCGGAGGCAAGATCGTTCATCACCGCGTCGATGGCGTTGAGTTGGTCCTCGGTCTCCTCGAACGGGAAGCGCGCGGCGAATTCGTCGTAGAGGCCCTCCTGCGGCGTGAGCTTCGGCGCTTCGCGCATGACACGGGCGGCGGCGATCCTGATCAGCCCGTCCGCCATCTCGCGGATACGCTGCTTCATCTTCGCCTTGCGCGCCTGCCAGGCGCCGCCGCCGAGCTTGTCGAGCTGAACCTCGGTATCCTCGGAGCCGTAGCGCGTCAGAAGCTCGATATTCTCCACCGGCAGGAACAGGCGATCGCCACCGGCATAATGGATCTCGAGGCAATCATGCGGCGCGCCGGCAGCCTCGATGGTCTTGAGACCGATGAAGCGCCCGATGCCGTGATCGGCATGTACGATGACGTCGCCCGGGGTGAGGGCGGAAACTTCGGTGAGGACGTCCTGCGGTTTCTTGCCCCGGCGCCGCGCGCGCACGAGGCGATCGCCGAGAATGTCCTGCTCGCCGATCACCACGACATCGCGCGCCTCGAAGCCGGATTCGATGCCCCAGACCGCAAGGCCGATCTCGGTCATGGAAAGCGCCTCCACCTCGTCGAACCGGCGCAGCGCCCTGACGCGCTCCAGCCCGTGATCGGCCAGCACGTGTTCGAGCCGCTCGCGCGAGCCCTCCGACCAGGCCGCGAGCATGACCTTGCGGCCATCATTCTGCAGGTCACGGATATGCGTGACCGCGGCATCGAAGACGTTGGCGCCCTCCGCCTCGCGCTCGGCGGCGAAGCTGCGGCCCTGGCGGGCGCCGCAATCGACGACGATGCGCTCAGACGTCTGCGGCGCGGCGAAGGGTGTCAGGACGGCGCCGGCGCGCTGGCGCCGCTGCGCCTGCCATTCATCTGCCGAGAGATAAAGTGCATCCGGCGGCAGCGGGCGATAGGGGGCGACGCCGGGCTGCGGGGTTTGCATCGCGGAGCGGCGGGCCTCGTAATAATCGCCGATCTGCGTCAGCCGCTCGCCGGCGGCTTCCTCGGCGAGGCCGTCGAGGATGAGGGGGGCATCCTTGGTGAAATCGAAAAGCGTGCCGAGCTCGTCGTAGAACAGCGGCAGCCAGTGCTCCAGCCCGGCATAGCGCCGGCCTTCGCTGACCGCCTCATAGAGCATGTCGTCGCGCGTCGGCGCACCGAACTGCGCGGCATAGCCCTGCCGGAAGCGCCGGATCGTCTCGGTGGTCAGCCGCGCCTCGCTGATCGGCACGAAATTGAGCGAGCGCAGGCTCGTCGAGGAACGCTGCGTCTCGGGATCGAAGGCGCGGATCGTCTCCAGCGTGTCACCGAAGAAATCGAGCCGCACGGGTGCCGGCAGGCCGGGGGCATAGAGATCGAGAATGCCGCCGCGCACGGCGTATTCGCCGGTCTCGTGGACCGTACCGGTGCGCATGAAGCCGTTCACCTCAAGCCAGTCCACGATGGCCTGCATGGTGATGACATTGCCCGGCGCGGCGGAGAACGTGTCCTTCAGGATACGCTTGCGCGGGGGCGTGCGCTGCAGGATGGCGTTGACCGTGGTCGAGAGAATGCGCGGGCGTTCCTCTGACGAGCGCGTGCGCGCCAGCCGCGCCAGCGTCGTCATGCGTTGCGCGGTGATGCTGCCGGTCGGCGAGGCGCGATCATAGGGCTGGCAATCCCAGGCGGGGAAATTCATCACCTGGATCTTCGGATCAACGAATCCGATGGCGCGCTCGAAGGCCTGCGCGCGCTGGCCGTCACGGGCCACATGCACCAGTACCGCCGGATTTTCCGAGCGTGGCGCCAGGGCGCGCGCCATGCGGGCGATCACGATCGCGTCATAGCCGTCGGGCGCATTCGCGAGCGTGATGCCCGCGCCGGTCTCGAAGGCTTCCACGGCTCTGGCGATCGGATCCTGCGTCATCGGTCTCTTCATCATGCAAAAAAGCCGGATCGCCATATGCACGGGGCATATGGCGCCGGTCCGGGTCGGATGATGGCGGGATGAATGGGGCAGGGGGGCGACGAGGTCAATGGCCGCCATGCCGCAGATTGGCAGCAACTTAATTACCTTTAAAATTTGTGAAATAAAAAAATACACTTGCAATGCTGATTTTATGGATTATCTCCGCACAAGGATTGCAAAAAGGAGGTTTCCATCATGCAACGCTCCCTCACCGCGCTCGGCGCAGGTATCGTCGTCGCCGGTTTCGGCATTCATGGATTTGCCGCCTCGGCTCACGCCGCCCCGCAGCTGTCGCCGCTCGTCAGCCCGGCGGAGCTCGCCGCTTTCAAGCGCGACGCCGATCTGCTGCTTCTCGACATCCGTCAGGGCGAGGCGTCGGAGGGGGTCGGCGTCTATGAGGCCGGCCATATCCCCGGCGCCGTGCACGCGCCTTATGCGCGCTGGCGCGGCCCGGCGGAGAATCCGGGGCAGGTGCTCACGGATGCCGAGCTGACCGAGCTCTTCCGCAGCCTCGGTGTCGAGGAAGGGCGGCCCGTCGTGGTGATCCACCAGGGTGACAGCGTCAGCGATTTCGGCGCCGCTGCGCGTGTCTACTGGACCTTGAAATCCGCCGGTATCGACAATCTCGCCATCCTCAATGGCGGCGTCGAGGCCTGGACGGCCGAGGAGCTCGCGCTCGCGACGGACAGCCCCGCGCCGCGCCCGAGCGAGATCACGGTGAGTCTCGGTGAAGCCTGGATCGCCACCCGCGACGACATCCGCGCCATCGTCGATGGCGAAGACAGCGCCACGCTGATCGATGCGCGTCCGGAGGCTTTCTATAACGGTGAGACAGCGCATGGCGCGGCGGCGCGTCCGGGGACGCTGCCGCAGGCACGTCTGTTCACGCATGCGAACTGGTTCGGCTCCGGCCCTGCCGTGATCGAGCAAGAGACCGTGCGCCGGCTCGTGGCCGAGAACGGCCTCGATAACGGCGAGGCGCTGGTCTCCTTCTGCAATACCGGCCATTGGGCTGCGACGAACTGGTTCGCTCTGAGCGAACTCGGCGGCATCGAAAACGTGAAGCTCTATCCCGAATCCGTCGTCGCCTGGTCGCAGGCCGGTCTGCCGATGGACAATGTCCCGGGCCGCCTCCAGCATCTCTGGATGTCCGTGAAGAGCTGGTTCTGATCCGATGACGAGTCTCACAGCCGATAGCGCCGGGCAAGCCGGCGCACCCCGCGCCGGTCTCTTCTGGCGCGTCGCGCTGGTGATCGCGGGCCTTGCGGCAGTGATCGCCGTCGCGGCCTTTGCCGGTGCGCGCTACGGCCTACTGCTCGCGGTCGGCCTTGGCTTCGGGATCGTGCTGGAGGGTTTGCGCTTCGGCTTTGCCGGGCCGTGGCGTGCGCTGATCCTGCGGCGCGAACCGGCGGGGCTCGTCGCCCAGCTCATCGCCATCGCCGCGGTTGCGATCATCGCGATCCCGCTGATCGAGACACATTCCGGTGAGCTGATCGGAGCGCATGCGCCGGTCGGCTTCGCCATGATCGGCGGAGCCTTCGTCTTCGGCATCGCCATGCAGATCGTGCTCGGCTGCGGCTCCGGTACGCTCGTCAATGCGGGCAGCGGCAATGCGGTGGGCGCCGTGGCGCTGCCGTTCTTCGCCATCGGCAGCTTCGCCGGCGCCTGGCATCTCGACTGGTGGACCGGGCTCGGTACCGCACCGGTGATCGCCTTCGGCGACGCCTTCGGCGCCTATGGCGGCCTCGCGCTGACGCTCGTGCTGCTCGCTATGGTTGCGATCATCGCGCTTCGTGGCGCAAAACCGGAGCATCGCCGCATCCCGCGCCGGCTCTGGCTCGCGGCGGGGTTCATCGCCTTGCTCGCGATCGCCAACCTCGTCATTGCCGGCCAGCCATGGGGCGTGGTCTACGGGCTCGGCCTGTGGGCGGCGAAGGGTGCGACGGCTTTGGGCGCCGATCTTACCGGTTCCGCATTCTGGGGCGCGCCGGCCAATGTGGAGCGCGTGCGCCAGAGCCTGCTCACCGATGTCACCTCGCTAACGAATATCGGCATCATCGCCGGCGCGATGCTCGTCGCCTCGTGGCGGCGCGGCTTCGATCAGCCGGTCACGCGGCTGCCCGCCATCGCCTGGATCGCGGCGATCGTGGCGGGGTTGCTGCTCGGCTACTCCTCCCGGCTTGCCTTCGGCTGCAATGTCGGCGCCTTCTTCAGCGGCATCTCGACGGGCAGCCTGCATGGCTGGGTCTGGTTCGCCGCCGCCTTCGCCGGCTCGATCCTCGGTGTGAAGCTGCGCGCGCGGCTGGGTTTCGAAGGCGCACCGAAGCGGGGAGGCCAGCCATGAAAATCATCTCGAGCCGCCGCCCCGTCGCCTTAGCCGTCGGTCTTTTCCTGTTGATCGTCTTTGCCGTCGATCAGGGCGTCAGCGCCCCGCCCAACCCTTTCACGGCACCGCCCATCCTCGCCCTCGGTTCAGGCGAAACCGCCGGCGGCGCCCATTGCGCCGCCCCGGCGGTGCGGTGACCGCTCGTCATTACCGATGGTGCATTCCATTTGGCCGGCGCATCGTTTACCGTCGCGCGCGATTTGGCCGGGATACGTTCTTCAAGCGGGGTTTGTGGTGCTGTCGTTCAAGGATCAGGATAAGGACTGGCGGCCGAGGCTGGTTCTGGCTTCGGCTTCGCCGCGCCGGCTGGCATTGTTGCAACAGGTGGGAATCGAGCCCGATGCGCTGTTGCCCGCCGATGTCGACGAGACCCCGGAGAAGACGGAGACGCCGCGTGATCTGGCACGTCGGCTGGCGCGTCTCAAGGCGCAGGCCGCGCAGCGCGTGGCGGAGAAGGACGAAGCGCTCGGGCATTGCTTCGTCGTTGCCGCCGATACCGTGGTCGCTCTCGGCCGGCGTATCCTGCCCAAGACCGAGACGATGGACGAAGCCGCCGCCTGCCTGCGCCTGCTCTCGGGCCGCCAGCATCGTGTCTATACCGGCGTGAGCGTGATCACGCCGAAGGGCAGCCGGCGCGAGCGGCTGGTCGAATCACGGGTGCGCTTCAAGCGGTTGTCGCCCGAGGAGATCGAAATCTATCTGGCATCGGGCGAATGGCGCGGCAAGGCGGGCGGTTACGCGATTCAGGGGCTGGGCGGCAGTTTCGTCGTGCGGCTCGTGGGCTCCTATCCCAATGTGGTGGGACTGCCCCTTTACGAAACCGTCTCGCTGCTCGAAGGTGAGGGCTTCCCCGTGCGCCTGTCCTGGCTGAACGCTGCGTAAGGCGCGTACGAAGACGCCCGATCACAACGCGCAAGAAGCAAGACGTCATGAATATCGCCACCTGGCTCGAACAGGCCGGACGCGCCAACCCCGACGCCCCCGCAGTGGGGCTCGGCATGCGCGTCGCGATGGATTACGCAACGCTGGCCGGGCGCGCGGCGCGTTTCGCGAGCGCCCTGCGCGACCGCTACGGTCTCGTCCCCGGCGATCGCGTCGCGCTGGTGACGAAGAACTGCCCGCAATTTCTCGAAGTCCTCTGGGGAAGCTGGTGGGCGGGCTGTGCCTGCGTGCCGGTCAATGCCAAGCTGCACGGTGCCGAGATCGGCTATATCCTGCAGCGCTCCGGCGCCCGGATCTGCATCGCGGGTGGTGATCTCGGCGATGACGTTGCCGCGCACGCGCCGGTGTCGCTCGAAGCGCTGGTGCGGATCGATAGCGCTGATTATGCGCGGATCTTCGAGGCAGATCCAATCCCCTGCATGCCTGTGGCGGGGAGCGAGCTCGCCTGGCTGTTCTTTACCAGCGGCACGACCGGGCGCCCCAAGGGCGCAATGCTCACCCACGACAATCTGATCGCGGCGAGCTACGCCTATGCGGCGGAAGTCGATCCGGTGCGCGCCGGCGATGCCACGCTGCTTGCGGCTCCGATGAGCCATGGTGCGGGGCTCTACATCATGGCGCATGTGCTGGGGCGCGGGGTGAGCGTCGTGCCGGAATCCGGCGGCTTCGAGGCCGGCGAGATCTTCGCGCTCGCCGCCCATTGGCGCAACGCGTCGATGTTTGCCGCGCCGACCATGGTCAAGCGCCTCACTGCCGCGCGCGAGGAGGCGGATCCTTCAGCCTTCCGCACTATCGTCTATGGCGGCGCGCCGATGTATGTCGAGGATGCGGTGCGCGCGCTCGATCGCTTCGGCCCCTGCTTCGCGCAGATCTACGGCCAGGGCGAGAGCCCGATGACCATCACCCGGCTTACTCGCGAGGAGATCGGCGATCGCGCTCACCCGCGCTGGCGCGAGCGCCTCGCCACGGCGGGTGTCGCCTATGGCAATGTCGAAGTCGCGATCGCCGACGAGGCGGGGCGCGTGCTGCCGCCGGGCGAGGCTGGGGAAATCATCTGCCGCGGCGCCCCGGTCATGCCGGGCTACTGGCAGGATGGTGAGGCGACGGCGAAGACCCTGCGCGATGGCTGGTTGTTCACCGGCGATGTCGGCAGCCTCGATGAATTCGGCTATCTCTCGCTGAAGGACCGCTCGAAGGATCTGATCATTTCCGGCGGCACCAACATCTATCCGCGCGAGGTCGAAGAGGTGCTGCTCACCCATCCCGACGTGCGTGAGGTCTCGGTGATCGGGCGCCCCGATCCGGAATGGGGCGAGATCGTCATCGCCTATATCGTGGGCGAGGCCGATGCTGCCACGCTCGACGCACTGTGCCTGTCGCAGATCGCACGGTTCAAGCGGCCCAGGCATTACCGATTTGTCGAGGCGCTGCCGAAGAACAATTACGGCAAGATCCTGAAGACGGCGCTGCGCGAGATCGACCAGCGCGACAGCGCATGCAACGATGCCGAGGAGAAGGGATGAGCGAGAACGAATCCGGAGACGGCGGCGCCCCCAGACAATTCACTCCGCGACCGTGCCCGATCTGCGCGAAGATGTCGGTGGAGCGCTACAGGCCGTTCTGCTCCAAGCGCTGTGCGGATGTCGATCTGCAACGCTGGTTCACCGGCAGCTATGCCGTCCCGGTGGTCGAGGAAGATCGCTCGCCGGACGATGACGACGAGCGATTTTAGGGTGAGCTTTTGCCGGCCTTTTTCGGCTTGCGGTCGCCTCGCAGGAGCCGCGCGCAGTGCTGGAGCCCGTTTCTTCAGGATGTCGCAGCCTGGCGCGGCGAGAAGCCGCAGCCGCCATCCATCCCGCCAGCCTCGTCTTCCTGCTTGACGGGCGGCGCCTTGTCCGACGCAGTCGCGATTGCGGGGGCGAGGCTGAAACCGAGGGCCAGTAACGTGGCCATCAGGAACTGAGGTACACGGAACCGGGTTTTTGACATGACCGTTCTCCTCGTTCGTGAATATTCACGGAGGCGATCATCGCCGAATTCCAGCGCGCGGTAAATCAGAAACTGCTCTTCAGCTTCCCCGCGCGTTGCAATGTCGCAGAAAAGACCTGCATGCACGATAAGTCGACACAGTACTTGCCATTTGCGCAATTGCTGTTTCTTTGTGCGATCGCATCGTCTTGACGGCAATGCAGCTTTTCAGATCCGGAACGGGCCTGCTGCTCCCAAGGCCTGTAGTGCCGATCTGCAAGCTCATGGCGCTGCGAATTGATGACTCGGTTTGTGTCGTTGGGTGAGCAGCGACGGTCGACTACGCGAACATATTCGGATATTTACTGATATATGGCCTTTTATGGGTGGGTTTTTGTGCAGGTGAATGCATTCAGTTGCTCTGAACGGGTGAAAAATCAGCCTTCCCATCATTGCATTGAACAGAACAAATCTGGTGGATTGCTATCGCATAAAGCTGCCGGATCATGCTATTCATGATACTTCGCTCAGCGAGCGAGATGCTATCATCCGGTCCGGCTTGCGCAATGCGCTGGCTTCGATGGCCATGGACGAATGATTTGGCGACAATGCGCGACCGTATCGGACCGTTTCTGACCCAGGATCTGGCGCTTGTCTACCAGCCAGTGGTGGAGGCGCGCAGCCATGCGGTAATCGGTGCCGAGGCGCTGCTGCGTCTGCGCGGACCCGGTGGGATTCTGTCAGGGCCGGCGGCGGTTCTCGATAGCCTGACGACGCCGCAAGAGCGCGCCGCGCTCGACTGGTGGGTCCTGGACAAGGCCTGCCGCGAGGCACAGGCCTGGCCCCATCTGCGTATCGGCGTGAACATCTGTGCCGAACACGTTACCCGCTCCGGCTTCTCCATCGGTACGCTCGAGGCTCTCACCGCCGCCGGGCTCTCGCCCGAGCGTCTCGCGATCGAAGTGATCGAGACGGCCATCATTGATGATTTCGAGCGTGCACGATCGAATTTCAACGCTTTGCGGGAAGCCGGAATACGCGTCGCCATCGACGATTTCGGGACGGGCTATTCCAGCCTGAGCTATCTCGCGAAACTGCCCATTGACACGATCAAGATCGACAAGTCGTTCATTGAGGCCATTGACGAAGCGCCCTCCGTCGCAATCATCCAGGCCACGACGGCGATGGCGCGGGCGCTCGGAATCAGGGTGACGGCGGAGGGTGTCGAGACCGCCGAACAGGCGCAGACACTGCGCGCCTTCGGCTGCCATTTCCTGCAAGGTTATTATTTTTCGCGCCCGGTTTCCGTAGAGGCATTCACCGCGTTGCTCGACAGGCCGCCATGGCAGACCGGTCCCTGAGGCAGGGAGATCGGGGCGGGGCTAGCTACGGTATGTCGCGCAGGTTTTTGCGCGTGTTTTCGTCTTTCACGCCGCGATCACCTTCTGTACCGACAAAGCCTGATCGGACGATCCCATTGTTTCCTGACAGGCGGCCAAGCGCATGAGCGAGAATGAAGAGCGTGGCGGGTGCGGGGCCGGCATGGTCGCGGCGTCGTCGCCTCACGCGGCGCGGGCGGGGCGCGACGTACTTGATGCCGGTGGCAATGCGGTGGATGCGGCGATCGCGACGGTTCTGGCGCTGGCTGTCGCCGATCCGATCAATCTCAGTCTGTTCGGTCGCTGCCAGATACTCGGTCTCACCGGCGAGCGCTTCTGGGCGATCGATGGCACCACCTGCGCGCCGATGGTCCTCCCCGAAGTGCAAGCCGACAAGACGCGAACCGGTTTTGCCGCCACCCCCGTCCCCGGCCTGTTGCCAGCGCTTGATCGGGCGCATCGTCGGCAGGGCCGGATCGCGCTCGCGGACATCGTCGCGCCGGCGTATCGGCTGGCGGAGGAGGGCTTTGTGATCCCGCCCGCGCTCGGGGCGATCTGGCAGGAAAAGGGCGGTGCGCTCGCCGCTGATCCCGGTGCGCGACTTTTCTATCTGAAGGCGGACGGGACGCCCTATGGTCCGGGAGAGCATTTCCGGCATCCGGCCCTGGCGCGGCTCCTGCGCGCCCTGTCGCATGATCTGCTCGCGCTCGGACATGATCGCGCCGAGCGGGAGGCCCTGGCCCGGCGCATCGCGGCATCCGGCGGGTTCGTCACTGCCGAGGATCTCGCGCAGGATGCGACCGGCGACGGCGAAATCCTGCATGGCACCCTCGCCGGGCATGCGCTCACCACGATCGGGCGGCAGGGCTGGGGGCATACGCTCGTGCAGATGGCCGCCATCATCGAGGCCGGCGGGTTCGACCCTGGTGATCCCGATTTCGCCGAGCACATCGCGCTGACGGTGCTCTGCGCCCTGGCTGATCGCCCGCAGGAAATCGGCACACTCACGCCCAAGCCGTTCGGCATGCCGCTGGAGATGCTGTGCGATCCGGCTTTCGCGCAGGCGCGCGCGACGCTGATCCGGAAACAGGCGCGTGCCTGCGATACCGGTGCGCGCCTCGTCGTGGCTTTCGGCGCGCCGGGCATACGCGCCGATCGCGATACGACGCATCTGAGCGTGATCGACGCGGCGGGCGACATGGTCGCGCTGACGGGTTCGATCGGCCCGCATTTCGGCGCCGGCATCGCCGATCCCGTGCATGGGGTGCTCTTTGCCCATTCCTATCGCATGGCGAGCGATCCGCGCGCGGGCGCGCGCGACGTGACCGAAATGACGCCGTGCCTCGTGACCGGGGCGGGCGGTCTGCGTCTCGCCATCGGTGCGGCTGGGAGCGAGCGGATACCCGGCGCGGTGATGCAGGTCCTGGTCGGGCGGCTGATGCGCGGGCTCCGCCTGCGCGAGGCGGTAGAGGCGCCGCGCTGCAACTGGCTCGGCGGCGCCCTGCGCCTGCATGAGGGGCATCCTGCGGCTGATCGTCTGCGCGCGCGTGGCTATACGATCGTGACGAGCCCACGCGATCATCGCCGGCATCTGGGAATCGTCCAGGCGGTGGAGCGCGACGCTGCCGGCTGTGCCGGCGCGGCGGATCCCGCTTATGACGGCGCTTCCGTATGAGGCGGGGTCAGCCGGCGATGCGGAGTGTCGGCCAGCCCAGATCAGCCAGCGTCACGATGCGGCTCTCACGGGCGTCGCTGCCATGCATGAGGTGGCCGACGAGATCCTCTTGCGTCGAGCGTCGCGTGAGCATCAGGCAGATCGCCTCGCCATTGGGTGCAAGGCTCGCATGCCAGATTCCCGGTGCCATGCACAGGCCGGTTCCGGCGGGTACGCAGAAGGCGGTGAGGCTGTCCGGATCGGGTTGATCCGGGTTATCCGCAAGGCTGCGCCCGACGATGTGGATGATCGGCGCGCCGGTCAGCGGCACCACGGCCTGCTCGGTGAACAGGTGCATTTCGAGGCGCGCGATCTCCGGGCCGGGATTGCGATAGCGCACCCAGATGAATTCCGGCACACCGCCAGCGGTGTCGAAATCATGCTCGTGGCGAAAATCTGTCGCGGGCTCGTGCCATGACAGGCGCTCGGGGGGCGCATCGGCGAAATCGATCGCGCGGCCCAGCATCGTGCCGTAGGGCGCGAAGGCTTCGGCTGTGGGTGGCTGCGGTGTCAGGGCGATGGTTTCGCGGGTCATGAGGGGACTCCCGGACGGGCGCGGATGAGGTTGCGCAGGGTGGTGATGGTCGAGGCATCGGCGACGCCGTCGACGCGCCCGGGCCGGAAATGGCGCTGGAAGGCGGTGACGACGGCATGGGTGTGCGGTCCGAATTCGCCGTCGATCGCAAGCGGATAGCCATACATGGCGAACATCGCCTGCAGCGCTTCGATTGGCTGGCCTTGCTCGCCCTGTGCGAAATAGCGCCCGTCGATGATCGGCTCCGGTGCGACGAAATGCCCGACACCCGCTTCATGCAGGCGCGCCCAGGGAAACAGCTCGCCCGGGTCCTGCTTGCGCATCGGCGCCACGTCGGAATGGGCCAGCACGTTCTGCGGTGGAATGCGCCAACGTGTACAGATATCGCGGGACAGCGCGATTACCGCGTCGATCTGCGCCTCGGGGAAGGGCGGCAACCCGCCATCATGGCCGGGATTGGCGATCTCGATGCCGATCGAGCGGGAATTGATATCCGTGGACGTCTGCCAGGCGGCTTCCCCCGCATGCCAGGCGCGGCGGCTCTCGGGGACAAGCTGGAGCACGCGGCCATCCTCGAAGACGAAGTAATGTGCCGAGACCTGCGCGATCGGATTGCACAGCCATTGCAGCGCCTCGCCGCTATCGGGCATGCCGGTATAATGCAGGATCAGCATGTCGCAGGGCGCAGGCATCCCCGCTCCGCCATCGCGCGCGTCAGGCCTGCGCTCTCCGTGATTGGGCGAGGGGAAGACCTTGGTGGCGAAGGAACTTTCCGGACTGGGCAGGGACATGGCAACTTGTCGGCAGTTTCAGGATCTCCGGCTAGCGATAGGCGCCGTCGGGCGGCCTTGCAAGGGGCCAGGGGTGACGATTGTTCTCCGCCATTGATGACGTCCGCGCCTTCATCACCGCCTCGCTTGATTCTGATGCGCCCCTCACCCCCAACCCCTCTCCACGGCGGGAGAGGGGAGTTCTGGCGCGGCCTTCAGGAGCCGTTCGAGCCTCCGTCCGGGCTAGCGTAATCGTGAGCGGCATCTGCCGGCGGTTGGGTTAGTCTGTGCGCCATTGCATGAATGGGAGATCGCATGAGCCTGTCGTTACCCACGCGTCGCGGATTCATCGCGGCGACCGGCGTGTTTTGCGCCTCCGCTGCCATTCCGGGCTTCGCTTATGCTCAGGGTGCGGCGCTCGCGGTTCCCTTCGGACCCGATCTCGCGCGGGCGAGTTGGGAACATATGACCTTCCGGCGCATCTCCGCGACCGATTACGCGGGTGCGGGGGATCGTGAGCTCGCCATCGAGGCGCGGGGGAGCTCGTCGCTGATCCATCGCGCGCTGCCAGAGCCCGCTTTCGATGCGCGGGGCGCATCATGGCGCTGGCGGGTGGATGAGGGCGTGCCGGCCACCGATCTGTCGCGGCGCGGCGGTGATGACCGGGCGATCGCGCTCTATTTCGCCTTTGCCCCGGAAAGCGCGCGCCTCCGCCGCCGCCGGGCGCACCAGCCTGCGCCGGCTGCTGCTTTCCGGGAGCGGCCAGTTGCTCGTCTATGTCTGGGGCGGGGGCGAGCCGCGCGGCACCATCGTGCCCAACCCCTATACGCGCGGGCGGGGCGTCTATCTGATCCAGCGCCCGGCAAGCACGCCGACCGGGCAATGGCAGAGCGAGAATGTCGATCTCGAAGGCGATTATCAACGCGCCTTCGGGCAGGCGCCTGGCATCCTCGTCGGCCTCGCCGTCGCCTCGGATTCCGACGATGTCGACGGGATCAACCGCGCCCGTCTGGCGGATCTGACGCTTGCGGGTTGAGCGCCGGATCAGATCAGCGCGAAGCGGTCGACATCGACGAGCCCGCGATCCGAAATCTTGAGATGCGGGATCACCGGCAGCGGCAGGAAGGCGACCTGCAGGAAGGGCTCGGCCAGGGTCACGCCGAGAGCGCGCGCCGCCTCGCGCAGCGGGACCAGCGCGTCGCGGACCTGCTCGAAAGGCAGATCGCTCATCAGCCCGGCCACGGGCAGCGCGAGCTCGGCCCGCACCGCGCCATCGCAGGCCACGACGAAGCCGCCGCCAATCTCGCCCAGGCGATTGACCGCCAGCGCCATATCGCGCGTATCAGCGCCCACCACCGTAATATTATGGCTGTCATGGCCGACGGAGGAGGCGATGGCGCCACGCTTCATGCCGAAGCCCTTGACGAAGCCGCGCCCGATATTGCCGTTCCGCCCATGGCGCTCGACCACGCAGACGCGCACGATGTCCTGGTCCGTATCGATGTCGAGAATGCCGTCATTGAGCGGCAGCGTGGCCTCGAGGTGCTGCGTGATGATCTGGCCCGGGATCACGCCGATCACCGGCTGCTCCGCCGATTGCGCCGGGGCGATGAAATCATCCGCGCTGACGGGCTGCGCCTTCATGCTCGACAGCCCGATCGGCGCGACCGCTTCGCGGGTGGCGAAAAGCGCGTCATCGACACGCCGCCCGGCGCTGAAGACTTCCCGCACATCGCAACGCGCGAGATCGCCGATCAGCACGATATCGGCGCGTCGCCCCGGCGCGATCATGCCGCGATCGTTCAGCCCGAAGGCGCGCGCGGCGGTGAGCGAGGCGGCGCGGTAGACCGCGAGCGGCGGGCAGCCCAGCGCGATCGCGGTGCGGATCAGATGGTCGAGATGGCCTTCCTCGGCGATGTCGAGGGGATTGCGGTCATCGGTGCAGAAGGCGAGAAACGGGCTCGTCGCCACGTCGAGCAGCGGGGCGAGCGCGTGCAGATCCTTGGAAACGGAGCCCTCGCGGATCAGCACGGTCATGCCCTTGCGGATCTTCTCCAGCGCTTCCTCGGCGCTGGTCGCTTCATGCTCGGTGCGGATGCCGGCTGCGATATAGGCGTTGAGCCCGTCCCCGCGCAGGAGCGGCGCATGCCCATCGACATGGCGCCCGGCGAAGACGTCGAGCTTGTCGAGACAGGCGGGATCCGCGTTGATGATACCGGGAAAATTCATGAATTCGGCGAGCCCGATCACCTTGGGCGCATCGCGATAGCGCGCGAGCGCTGCGGCGTCGATCGCTGCGCCGGCGGTTTCGAGATCGGTGGCGGGGACGCAACTCGAAAGCTGCACCCGCAGATCCATGATGGTGCGATCGGCGCAGGCGAGGAAGTAATCGAAGGCATCGGTGCCCAGCACATTGGCCATCTCGTGCGGATCGCAGATCGCCGTGGTGACCCCGTGCGGGAGCACGCAGCGGTCGAATTCGAGCGGCGTCACCAGCGAGGATTCGACATGCAGATGCGTATCGATAAAGCCGGGCACGGCGATCAGCCCCTGCGCGTCGAACAATGTCTCGCCCTCGAACCGGCCATAGGTTGCCACGATCGTATCGCCGCAAATGGCGATGTCGGTCTCGGTCAGATCGCCGGTGACCAGATCGAACAGGCGGACATTGCGAATCACCGCATCGGCGGGTTCCGTGCCCGCGCCTTGCAGGATACGCGCCCGGTTGCGTGCTTGTGACGATCCGTCTGCAATCATGATCCGCCTCGCTTCATCATTGCGCGCAGAGTGAAGCAGCGTTCGGGATTGTCAACGCGTGCATGCGGCAACCGCTACCCACTCTCGTCAAACGCTGCGCGGGGCTCTATCCTCGCCATGACATGTCATGGGCGATGAGGTGAGATGTGAGCGCTGACGAGTATGGCCTGCGCGAGGGTGAGGTGGCAGTCGATCTGCCCGAGACGTTCGATGCCGGGATCTATTTCATCGGGGAGATCGGGACGCCCTGGAAGAGCCGCGCCGATTGCCCCAAGAATCCGGGCGAATCGGATGCGATCTGCACGATCCGGCTTGATCCGCGTTACGCGGCGGGGCTGAAGGATCTGGAGACCTGCTCGCATGTGATCGTGCTCTATTTCATGAACGCGGCGCGCCGCGATATCGTCCTCCAGCGTCCGCGCCATTACAGCACTGGCCGCGGTGTCTTCGCGCTGCGCAGCCCGGCGCGGCCCAATCCGATCGCGCTGTCGGTGGCGCGGCTCGAATCCATGGAGGGCAATACCTTGCGCGTGCGTGGCCTCGATTGTCTCGACGGCACGCCACTCGTCGATATCAAGCCGTATTTTGCCAGCATCGACGCGCGTCCCGAGGCGGTCGTCGGCTGGCGCGAGGCCGAGGGGCGGTAACGCGGGGCGTTGCGAAGGCCGAGGCACTCACCCCGCCCGCAGCAGCCGGACGCCGGCATCGCGCTCAAACAGGTAGAGCAGGGCGCGCAGGGCGTCGCTGCGGTTGCCTTCGAGCTCGCGGTCGCGTTCCATGATGAGGCGGGCCTCGTCGCGGGCGACGGCGAGCAGGTCGCCGTCGGTTTCGAGGCGCGCGAGCCTGAATCCGGGCAGGCCGGACTGGCGCGAGCCCAGCATCTCGCCCTCGCCGCGCAGGCGCAGATCCTCCTCGGCGATGCGGAATCCGTCCTCCGTTTCGCGCATGATCTCGAGGCGCGCCTTGGCCGTCTCGCCGAGCGGGCCTTTATAGAGCAGCAGGCAGGTCGAGGCGTCGGCGCCGCGCCCGATGCGCCCGCGCAGCTGATGCAACTGGGCGAGGCCGAAGCGCTCGGCATGCTCGATCACCATGATCGTGGCTTGCGGCACGTCGACCCCGACCTCGATCACCGTGGTGGAGACCAGGATCTTCGTCTCGCCGGCGATGAAACGCTCCATCGCCGCGTCTTTCTCCGGCCCGGACAGTTTGCCGTGGACGAGGCCGACCGCCTCGCCGTAGATGCGCCGCAGATCCTCCGCACGCTCCTCGGCGGCCGCGAGGTCGAGCGCCTCGGATTCGCCGACCAGCGGGCAGACCCAGTAGACCCGCGCGCCGCCATCCAGCGCCCGCCCGATGCTGCCGACGACTTCGCCCAGGCGTTCGAGCGAGATCAGCTTGGTGGCGATGGGTTTGCGCCCGGCCGGTTTCTCGTCGAGGACGGAGATGTCCATATCGCCGAAATGGGCCAGCGCCAGCGTGCGCGGGATCGGCGTTGCCGTCATGACGAGCACATCCACCGCCTCGCCCTTGGCGCCGAGCGCCAGGCGCTGATGCACGCCGAAACGGTGCTGTTCGTCGACCACGGCGAGGCCGAGATCCTTGAAGATGACGTTCTCCTGAAACAGCGCATGCGTGCCGATGACGATGTCGATGCTGCCGGCGGCGAGCGCTTCGAGCACGGCGCGGCGTGCGCTCGCCTTGTCGCGCCCGGTGGTGAGGGCGATGCGCAGGCCCTGCGCCTCGACCATGGGTTTGAGGCGTTCATAATGCTGGCGCGCGAGGATCTCCGTCGGCGCCATCATCGCCGCCTGCCGTCCGGCCTCGATGGCACTCGCCATGGCGAGCAGGCCCACGACGGTCTTGCCGGCGCCGACATCGCCCTGGAGGAGGCGCAGCATGCGCTTGTCGCAGACCATGTCCTCGCGGATCTCGCTGACGGTCCGCGCCTGCGCCCCCGTCAGCGGGAAGGGCAGGGCCTGCGTGAAGGCCTCGACCAGGCGCCCGTCACCCGCATTGGTGCGTCCAGGCTTGCGGCGCATGCGCGAGCGCACGATGGCGAGGGCGAGCTGGGAGGCGAGGAGCTCGTCATAGGCGAGCCGCCGCCGCGCCGGATTGCGCTCCAGCGCCTCGGCCTTCGCCGCCTCGGCGTCGGGCGGGCGGTGGAGCGCGGCGAGCGCCTCGCGAAAGGGCGGGAAGGCGTTGCGCTGCATCCAGGCCAAATCCTGCCATTCGGGGAGCTCGGGAACCCGCTCCAGCGCGGCATTGGTAAAGCGCGCGATCAACCGCGAGGTCAGGCCCTCGGTCTGGCCGTAGACGGGTTCGACGCTGGGCAGCTTGTCGGCCTCTCGGGCATCGAGGATGCGATCGGGATGCACCATCTGGCGCCGCCCGTCCCATAATTCGATCTTGCCCGAGATGATCTTTTGTGCGCCCACCGGCAACAGGCCCTGGATGCGCTGGCGGGGCATGTTGAAGAAGATCAGGGCGATATCGCCGGTCGCATCCTCGACGACGACGCGATACGGGGCTTTCGAGCGATTGAGCGGGCCCGGCTGGTGATCGACCACGGTGACGGCGAGCGTCACCTGCTCGCCGACGGGGGCCTCGGCAATCGAGCCGCGCAGCCGCCGGTCGATCCCGCCGGTGGGGATGTGAAAGAGCAGATCGACGATCCGCGCCGGCTGGCCTTGCGCACCGACGAGCCGGTCGATCAGGGGCGCGATCTTGGGCCCGACGCCCGGCACGCTCGTTGCCGGGGCGAAATAGGGGTCGAGTATGGCGGGACGCAGGGACATCTGTGGATCGGCGCTCGCTCGGAATGGCTGGTTTTCGCACGCAGGCAAGCTATATACCCCGTCAGACCGAACCCGGCGAGGCCTTCGCGCGATTTCGCCCAAAAGGCGCGCGCAGGGTTTCCGTCCAAACGCATGCGTGGCGCCACCCGCGCGATCCAAGGAGACTGCCTCATGACCGGCACCACCCGCTCCAGCGCCGATCTCGACGTGCGTCGTCGTCGCATCCTGTTCCGCTCCTGGCATCGCGGCATCCGCGAGATGGATCTGCTGATGGGCCAGTTCGCGGATGCGCGCATCGGCGAGATGACCGATGCCGCGCTCGACATTTACGAAGCGCTGATCGAGGTGCCCGATCGCGACCTGTTCCGCTGGCTCACCGGCGAGGCCCCGGTGCCTGAAAATTACGACACCCCGGTCTTCCGCGACCTGAAGGGTTTCCATCAGCATAGCGGCCCGATCAACGTCTGACGCGGATCGTCTCAGCCCGAGCCGTCATCATGCGTGTGCCGGATCCGGCGCACAAGCAGCGCGAGGGCGATCAGGATGACCGGAATCGCCGCCGCCGTCACGATGGTGGGATCGACGGCGAAACCGGCCTCGCGTGCACCCGTGAGGCCACGATGCAGAAGGCCGCTGATGTAATAGGTGATCGCCGCGACGGAGAGCCCCTCCACCGTCTGCTGCAGCCGCAATTGCGTGCGCGCACGGGCATTCATGGTCTGGAGCAGATTGCTGTTCTGGCTCTCCAGCTCGACATCGACACGTGCGCGCAGAAGCTGCGCGGCGCGGGAGAGCTTGCGGGAGAGGTTGGCCTGGCGCTCCTCGGTCGACAGGCAGGTGCGTATTGCAGGCTGGAGCCGCCTGTCGAGGAAGGATGACCAGGAATCATAACCCGTGACGGGTTTTTCAGCGATCGCCTCCAGCCGCAGCCGCACGAGATCGCCATAGGCGCGCGTGGCGCCGAAGCGATACAGTGAAGCGGCCGCGTCGCTCTCCAGTTCAGCGGCGAGACCGGTCAGGGCATCCAGCAGCCGGCGATTGTCGGTAAAACCCTTGCTGTGGCGCATCTCTTCGAGAAGACCGGGCAGGGTGGTCTCGATCCGCCGGATCGTCGGCGCGAGGGCCTGCGCTTCGGGCAGGCCGAGCAGCGCCATGGTGCGATAGGTCTCGATTTCCAGAAGCCGCTGCACCAATGCGCCGCCCTGGGCTGGGCTGAGCCCGCGATCCTCGACAAGGATGCGCACGAAACCATGCGCGTCCGCCCGGAAATCCGTGATGACCCGGGCCGCACCGCCTTCCACATCGGCAATGGCGAGATTGGCTTCACCGAAAACGCTCTTCAGATCAGCCGACCCGCCATGCAGGGTAAGGTCCACGGCGACCATCAGGAGGCCGCAGCCGTTGTCATCGTCTTGCAGATCCTGCAATCCGTCCATGACGCGCGCAAGACGATCCGGGGCGGGTTCATGCGTATCAGCTCCGCTGCCCCCGCCGCCATTGCCGGGAAATTCCCAGGTATAGGGGGTGAACTCGCCGTGACTTTCGAAGCGCAGGGCGACGCCGGAGCATTGCGCGCGATGATGGCGTGCGCTCTCGGCAGGCAAGGGCAGGCCGCGCGCTTCGCACCATTGCGCGAGCCGTGCCCGCGCCTGGCCTGCCGCTTCCTCATCGGTCATGAAGGCGAGATGGATGACGCGATGCGGCGCTGTGAGTGGCGCGAACGGACGCGCATGCATTTCCGCCAGCAGTCGACCGCGCAGCGGATGTTGTCGGAATTGCAGCGGGGGTGCGGGTGCGTCACCAGCGTGATGCGTCTGCGCGCCACTCATCTTTTCAACCTCGCCGTATTGCGCGAACTGCACCATGGCCGAAATCTCGGCTTTCGCCAACCACGCGACGTCACACCATGCGCGTCGATGCCGGGATATGGGGAGCGCGTCGTCGCTTCTCGCGCGCTTGCGAATGGCGGCTGAGAATGCAAATGGTGTACCTTATACCAGGGCCGGCCATGGAGCCCGCCCAGAGCGAGTCGTTCCATCCATGTCAGAGACCAAACCCTTCGGCGCATTTTCTCCTTCCGGATCCGTGGCGCGCATCATCAGATGGACGCGTGCTGCGTCTGATACCTGGCTGTCGAAGCGCATGACTTTTCTGTTGCGCCGAATCGCCCTGAAGAGGCTTGCGGGTGCGCCGGTCGACATCGAGACCTTCGGCGCGAACATGCGGTTGTTCCCCTACAACAATGTCAGCGAGAAACGCGTTCTCTTCACGCCGCAATTCTTCGACCCGCTGGAGCGCGAGATCCTCGCAACGCGAATCCGGGACGGTTTCATTTTCGTCGATATCGGAGCCAATATCGGCGCCTATTCGCTGTTTGTGGCCATGCATGCCGGAGCGCGGGCGCGCATTCTGGCCATCGAGCCGCAACCCGATATCTTCGACCGCCTCGTCTTCAATATCCGCCAGAACCCTGGCGCCACGATCAAGGCTGTCGATTGCGCCGTCGCCGACAAGCCGGGCGAGTTGACCCTGTTCATCGATCCGCGCAACAGCGGGGAATCCTCGGTGAAGGTTGTGGGTTCCGGCCAGGCCGGCGCGATCAGGGTTACGGCCACGACCTTGCAGGAACTGGTCGAGGCGGAGGGCTACGAGCGCATTGATGCACTCAAGCTGGATGTGGAGGGCGCCGAAGACATCATCCTCGAGCCCTTCTTGCGCAATGCTCCACAGGTGTTGCATCCGCAAATGATCATCATCGAGGATGGTACCGAGCGCTGGCAGACCGATTTGCCGCGTCTGCTCCAGGAGGCGGGTTACCGCGAGATCGCACGCACGCGGCTCAATCTGGTTTACGAGCGCGACGCATGAGCGCTGCCCCGGAAGCGGCTGGCGACGGGGGCGTGGCCATTGTCGGCGCCGGCCCGGCAGGACTGATGGCGGCGCAGGCTCTCGCCGAGCGTGGCCATGCTGTGGTGATCTTTGAGCGCATGCCTTCGCCCGCGCGCAAATTCCTGCTGGCCGGGCGCGGCGGGCTCAATCTGACGCATAGCGAGCCTCAGCATGCCTTTCTCGCGCGCTATGGTGAGACACCGGAGCTGCTGGCGAAGGCGATCACGTCCTTCATGCCGCAGCACTTGCGCGACTGGAGCGATACGCTCGGCGAGCCGACCTTTGTCGGGTCGAGCGGGCGGGTCTTCCCGAAGAGCTTCAAGGCCTCGCCGCTGGCGCGCGCCTGGCTCGCCCGGCTGGCCGGGATGGGCGTCACCCTGAAGACACGCCACCGCTTCATCGGCTTCGACGGGCCGGACGGGCTCGTCTTCGAGACGCCGGAGGGAGAACAACGCATCCGCCCGGCGGCGACCCTTCTGGCGCTGGGCGGCGCGTCCTGGGCCCGGCTCGGCTCCGATGGCGCCTGGACCGGGCCGCTGAGCAAGGCAGGCGTCGCGATCAGCCCGCTCGCGCCCTCCAATGTGGGCTGCGAAATCGGCTGGAGCGAGACTTTCCGTGAACGCTTTGCCGGTGCGCCCCTCAAGCGCATCGCGCTGGCTTGCGGCGACATGATCCAGCGCGGCGAGGCGGTGGTCACCGAAACCGGGCTCGAAGGCGGGGCCGTCTATGCGCTGTCCCGGCCGTTGCGCGAGCAACTGGCCGGGGCGGGCGCTGCGCAACTCGTTGCCGATCTGCGGCCCGATCTGAGCGTCGACGAGATCGCGGCGAAACTGACGCGGGCCGGTGAATCGAAACGCAGCGACACGCTCAGCAACCGTCTGCGCAAGGCGCTTGCCCTCGATCCCGTCGCGATCGGCCTTTTGCGCGAGGCGCATGGCGTCGATCTGCCGCGCGCGCCGGAAGCACTCGCTGCGGCGATCAAGGCTGCGCCGCTCACCGTGACGGGTTTGCGCCCGATGGACCGGGCGATTTCCTCGGCGGGAGGGGTGGCGTTTCCAGCCATTGATGATGCGTTCATGCTCAAGGCGCGCCCGGGGACCTTCATCGCCGGTGAGATGCTGGATTGGGAAGCGCCCACGGGCGGTTATCTGCTCCAGGCCTGCTTCGCCACCGGCGTTGCGGCGGGGGAGGGGATCGCGGCCTGGCTCAAGGCGCGCGAAAGCGCATGAAGGTCGCCGAAGATGCTTGAGAGCCGGGGCTTGCCCGGCTATAAGCGCCGCACCATCTATACCATTCCAAAAAGAACGGATCTCCCATGGCCATCGAGCGCACCTTCTCGATCATCAAGCCCGACGCGACCAAGCGCAACCTGACCGGCGCCATCAACGCTGTTTTCGAGGAAGCGGGCCTGCGCATCGTCGCGCAGAAGCGCATCCTCATGACCACTGCCCAGGCGCAGGAATTCTACGCCGTGCACAAGGAACGCCCGTTCTATGGCGAGTTGGTCGAATTCATGACCTCGGCGCCGGTCGTGGTGCAGGTACTGGAAGGCGAGAACGCCGTCGCTAAGCATCGCGAAGTGATGGGTGCCACCAACCCGGCTGAAGCCGCCGAGGGCACCATCCGCAAGAAGTTCGCGCTCTCCGTGGGCGAGAATTCCGTGCACGGCTCCGATTCCGCCGAGAATGCCGCGATCGAGATCGCGCAGTTCTTCGCCGGTATGGAAATCGTCGGCTGATTTCGCAGTGCTTTCCGGGCGACGCCGCGTCGCCCGGATGCTTTCGCTCGCGCCCCGTATCGGAGAGATGCCATGGAGACGCCCACGGTTGCCCTGCAGGTCTGGGTGCTCGGTGCCTTCGATCCGGTGTTGATCGCCATTGCCGCGTTTCTCGGCTGGAAGGCGGACCAGTTCGCCAAGGTCTTCATCGCGGCGATCGCGGCCCTGCTGATCTCGGTGCCCGTCTCCTGGGGCATCAATGCGCTCGGCCTGCCCTGGATCGCACCCGTTGGTGGCGAGCAGCCGATGCTGCTGCAAGTGCGCACCGGCGGCGCCATTATCTGGGCAAGCCTGGCCTATTTTGCGCACAGGTTGCGTGATCGCGCCAAATCCTGAACTGGTCTACTGCGCGTCGATTGTCGGCTCGCCCTGCGGTAGCGTTGCTGTCGGCGCCTGTCCGACCTCCGTGGTGCCGAAGGTCAACAGGCTGATCAGGCCGATCAGCACAACCGCGCCGATGAGCACCCAGATCCAGAGCGAGGATGTGCGGCGCGCGGGTTTCGGGCGCTGGTCGATCTGATCGGGATCGTGACCCGGCTGCATCAGGTTCGGGTTGCGATGGGGTGCGTTCGGATCATGCTCCGTGGGCCGCTGCCCGGGATCGCGCTGCGTCATGACGGGCCTCCTCAGGCTTTCTCGGTTCGGTATTCTCGACAGGTAACGCGCCTGCGGGCGCGAAGTTGCATCGGATTTCCGCAGGGCGGATGCATGTCGAGTCTTGCAGTGGGCGGCGCGGGAGGCTAACCGGAAGCAGGTTGTTTCTAAGGATGGATGTCTCATGAACGCGCCGGTCGATCACAAGAAGCTCATCAAGGGCGCCACGGGTGATTGGGAAGTCGTCATCGGCATGGAGATCCATGCCCAGGTGACGAGCAAGGCCAAACTGTTCTCCGGCGCCGCCACCGCCTTCGGTGCGGAGCCGAATGCGCATGTCTCGCTGGTCGATGCGGCGATGCCGGGCATGTTGCCGGTGATCAACCGGGAATGCGTGCGCCAGGCCGTGCGCACGGGGCTCGGCCTCAAGGCCCAGATCAATCTGCGCTCCGTCTTCGACCGCAAGAACTATTTCTACCCCGATCTGCCGCAGGGCTATCAGATCAGCCAGTACAAGTACCCGATCGTCGGTGAGGGCGAAGTCGTGGTCGATATGGCCGACGGCACGCAGATCCATGTCGGGATCGAGCGGCTGCATCTCGAGCAGGATGCCGGCAAGTCGATCCATGATCTGCACCCCGCCCAGAGCTTCGTCGATCTCAACCGCTCCGGCGTTGCGCTGATGGAGATCGTCTCCAAGCCCGATCTGCGCTCCTCGGAGGAGGCCAAGGCCTATGTGACCAAGCTGCGCACCATCCTGCGCTATCTCGGCACCTGCGACGGCGATATGGAGAAGGGCAATCTGCGCGCGGACGTGAACGTCTCCGTGCGCCGCCCCGGTGATCCGCTCGGCACGCGCTGCGAGATCAAGAACGTCAATTCGATCCGCTTCATCGGCCAGGCCATCGAGCACGAGGCGCGCCGGCAGATCGGCATCATCGAGGATGGCGGCACGATCGACCAGGAGACGCGGCTGTTCGACCCCGGCAAGGGCGAGACGCGCTCGATGCGCTCCAAGGAAGAGGCGCATGATTACCGCTACTTCCCCGATCCCGACCTGCTGCCGCTGGAATTCACGCAGGATTTCGTCGACGAGCTCGCGACGCATCTGCCCGAGCTGCCGGACGAGAAGAAAGAGCGCTTCATCGCCGCATACGGCCTGTCAGTCTATGATGCGGGCGTCCTGATCGCCGAGCGCGAATCTGCCGATTTCTTCGAGCGCGTCGCCAAGGGTCGCGACGGCAAGGCGGCGGCGAACTGGGTGATCAACGAGCTGTTCGGGCGCCTCAACAAGGAAGGCCTCGGCATCGCGGATTCACCCATTTCCGCCGACCAGCTCGGCGCCATCGTCGATCTGATCGGCGAGGGGGTGATCTCCGGCAAGATCGCCAAGGACGTCTTCGAGATCGTCTGGAGCGAGGGCGGCGATCCGCGCGCCATCGTCGAAGAGCGCGGCATGAAGCAGGTCACCGATACTGGCGCCATCGAGAAGGCGGTGGACGAGGTGATCGCGGCCAATGCCGGGAAGGTGGAGCAGGTCAAGGCGAAGCCCTCGATGCTGGGCTGGTTCGTCGGCCAGGTGATGAAATCGACTGGCGGCAAGGCCAATCCGCAGGCGGTCAACGCCATGCTCAAGGACAAGCTCGGCATTGAGTGAGCGTGGCATGAGCGTGATACGGCCCGTGCGCGACGGGGATGCACAGGACCTGTTCGGCCTGCTCACCCTGTGCTTTGCGGAGTATCCGGGCTGCTTCACCGATCCGCATGACGATCTCCCGGATCTCCTGCGTCCGGCGAGCCATGCGGCGGAGAACGGTATCGATTTCTTTGTGATCGAGGATGATGGCGGGCGCGTCTGCGCCTCCATCGCCATGGATAATCCGGCCCCGCAGACGATCGAGATTCACCGGCTTTACGTGCGCCCCGATTGCCGGGGCAGGGGGCTCGCGCGCATGCTGGTCGACCATGTTGAAACCCGCGCCCGCGCCGCCGGCGCTACCCGCATCATCCTGTGGTCCGATACCCGCTTCGAGAACGCGCACGCGCTCTATGAAAAGCGCGGGTATGTGCGCGCCCCGCAAGCGCGGGAACTCGGGGATGTGTCCGGCTCGGTGGAATGGTTTTTTGATAAAAAGTTGTGATTTGTTGATATAGGCACGTATAAATAGCTTCATCCGTCCATGGCTCGCTCCGTCCTTTGCGCCGTGGCTGATGGAGCGTGTTCTTCGAACGCCAGGCTCAGATTGAAGGCGCTGGACCCATCCTCGCTGCAGCTTGCCTCCGTGGTCGCTATGGAACATGACGAGCATCACGAATCCGCCTCCTCAGCCCGGTAAACCGGGCTCATCAATCGTCACCCCGCGCCGCCTCGCGCTCTCCGCCACCGCATTGCGGATGGTTTCGCTGCGTCTCATCAGGCGACGGAAGCTCGGTTCGTCGAGGACGAGCAGGGCGCAATGGCTGATCGCGGTGACCTGGATGTGGCGGGTCTGGCGGCTGAGCAGGGCGAGCTGGCCGAACATCTCGCCGCGTCCCAGCCTGTGCTTCTGGCCGGCCATCTCGATCTCGACCGCGCCGGAGGCGATGAAGCAGACGTCGCGGGGCGTCTCCCATTTGCGCATGAGGACGTCGCCCGGCTGCACGTAGCGCGCGTTCAGGACGCGCGCGAGCTGCGAACGGCCTTCCTCGCTCATTTCCGCAAAAAGCGGGAAGCGGCGAATGAGTTCGGTCTTCTGCACGGCCAGATCGAGTGCGGGGCGCGTTTCGGCGCGTTTGCGCTTGTCTGCGAGTTCCTGCTTGAGCGTCGTGAACAGTTCGCGCCCGATCAAGCCGTCCTGACGAAGGGTATCGTATTCGCGCTCCTCCAGCCGCAGGGCGATGCGCCGGATGAAGCGCCGCTCGATTTCCTCGGCGTAGCCGGGATATTGCAGACGTAATCCTTCGAGCGCCGATTTCGTCTCATCCTCGCGGCGCTTGAGCAGTTCATGCAGCAGATCCGCCACGCGTCGTCCGTGGATACGCCGGATCTTGCCGTCGATATGGCCGTGCAGGTCGCGCAGGATCAGCCGCTGGTTGAGCATGATCTCGAACCGGTCCGCCGTCATCCGCGCCAGCGGGCCGGACATGCGCAGACGGTTGTGAAGCAGCACGGCAAAGCCGTACCAGCGTCCCCGCGCGAGGCTCACGCGACCCGTGGCACGGTACTGGTCGCGACCACCACTGCGTGTTCGCTCGATCAGGCGATCGGCATCCGAGAGCATGCGCTCGGCCAGCCGCGCCGAGATCAGCTGTTCGCGGAACGTGTCGAGGATCATGTCGCGCTCCCGGCCCGCCAGAGCGACGAGGCCGAGCGTGATGCGGTCACGGTCGAGAATATCGTCCAGTGTCTCCGCCTTCTGCATGGCGGTGTCGAGGCGCGCGGCAAAGCGTTTGGCCTCGGATCTGACGATCTCGCGGTTCAGTTCATGCCGTTTCGCCGTGCCGGCGACCTCCTCGCGCACATTGGCGAGCGCCACGGCGATGACCTGGTTGGCGAGGGCGCGATCAAGCGGGGATAACTTGTCGAGCCCGAGATACGTGATCACCCGGCGCAGCGTCGTTCCCTGAACCAGCAGCGTGAACAGCGTGAAGCCTGTGGCGAGGATGCCCACCTCGCGCTTGATGTCGATGGTGACGCGCAGGTTTTCCGTCACTGCCAGGGCGAGGGCGAGGGTGACGGCGCCGCGCAGCCCGCCCCAGAGAATCGCGACCCGGTAGGCCGGCTCGACCCGCGGCGAGAGCCCCAGCCAGGTCAGCGACGGCAGAATGGCATAGAGAATGAACAGCCTGGCCGCCATGGCCGCGACCACGACGACAGCGATCAGAAACAGATCCCATGCCTGAATATCGGCGAGAAGCCCCGGCACCAGCAGCGCCGCGAGAAGGAAGATCAGTGCACCCGCCCAATGCGCGAGCAGGTCCCACACCTCACGCAGCCAGGCCCAATTGGCCGGAGAGAGCCGCCCGGGGCCGAGATAGTTCAGCGTCATCCCCGCCATGACCACGGCGATCACACCTGAGAATCCGAACCAGCGCTCGGCGATCAGATAGGTGAGATAGGGCAGTGCGACGCTGAGCGAGATCTGGGCCAGTGGAAAGCGCCCGAGCCAGGCCAGCGTCATCGCACAGAACCGCGCCGCAACCCAGCCGACGGTGAGGCCGCCGAAGATCAGGACGGGAAATGTGACCAGCGCGTCGCGCAGGGTGGGGTTGGGCACTCCCATCATCACGAAGGTCAGGAAAAAGCCGAAAAGCGCGATGGCGGCCGCGTCGTTCAACAGGCTCTCGCCCTCGACGATCCGCGTCAGCCGCTGCGGCGCGGCAATGTTGCGGAAGATCGAGACCACGGCTGACGGGTCGGTCGTCGCGACGATGGCGCCGAGCATCAGGCAGGCCGCCAGCGGGAGGCTGGTGAAGGGCGTGAGCGCGAAGCCGATCGCGAATGTGGCGACGATGACCGCGAGCACGGCCATGACCAGGATCGGCACCCAGTCATCCGCCATGCGCCGCAGGTTCAGTCCGAGCGAGACCTGGAAAAGCAGCGTGGGCAGAAGAACATAGAGAAAGACATTTGAGCGGATGCTGAAATCGAAGACGAGGAAGGTCTCGGGAATGCCGAACAGAAACGGCCCGGTATCCACTGCATAGATCGCAAGAATGCCGATGATCACGCCGATGATGGCCAGGACCACGGTGTAGGGCAGTCTTGTGCGCTCGGCCAGTGGCTCGCTGAGTGAGATGATGATGAAGAGGCCGGCGACGACGCCGACGATCGTGATGACATCCATGATCTGGCCGAAGGCCGGGTAACGGCGCGAGAGGAACGCAAAGCGCGTGCCCTGTTCTGGCCGCGGCGAGGCTGCCCGTCAACCGCTCATGCGTGCCACGCGACATGGATAAGCCGCAAAGCGCAGATATTGCGCTCAATCGCTGCAGCAGGCATACTGATAAAGGGCATCTTGTCGCAGCGGGAGGGCGCGGGCATGACGATTGACGGTTCGGGTTTGCCGATGCGGCTGGCTGCACTGTTCTGCGCGCTGTTCCTGCTGATCGTCCCGGCGCTGCCGGTCGAATCCGGCCCCGCGAACGGGGCGCAGAGCGCTTCCGGTATCGACGCGGCCCTGACGGCGCAGCCGCTCATCATCGCCCCCGCGCCCATGGAGGGCGAGGAGGGTCTCGGCACGCCGGCAGGCCGGTCAGCGGTTCCGGTCCTGTCGCCGACATGTCTGACGGTGCTGCCTGCCGCCGTGCCGGCGTGCAAGCGCGCCATCGCGTTCCGGGCTCGCGCGCCGCCGCTCTCCGTCTGATTGCGACCATTCGACAAGGCGGGATCCGTCTCGCGGATCCGGCAACGCAATCGGCGGCCCCCGAGGCGGCCTTACCGGAAAGATATCGATGTCCATTCAAGCAAATCACGACAAATCCTCGCGCTTCGGCGCCTGGCTCATCGCGATCAGCGCCGTTATCCTCGTGGGTACGGAAGTGATCGGCGTGGCAGCCGCGACCGCCTGGGCGATCGGAGGGCTTTTGCAGCTCGGTTCCATCCTGACCTGGGTGCTCGGCGCCATCCTTTGTGCGGGCGCTGGTTGGGTAACCTGGGTCTTCGCCCGCAATGCCTGGCGTTTGGAGAGCGAGGCTTGCGCCGCGCCGCCGATCGCTTCGGGCCCCCGGGACTGATCCGCCACCGCGCGCGGCGGCACCATTGCCGCGCGCGGCAGCCGGCCACCTTTCCGGAACGGTCGGCGCGCAAAGCCGTTGTGTCGGTAAAGCCAATCCGAGGAGAAAGCCGATCATGATCGATGACGCAAGCGAGATCCGGACCCTGCGTGAGGCCCTGGCGAAACCGCGCAAGCATCGCGACATGGCGATTGCGCAGGAGCCGATGCCCAATCACAGCAAGACGCCCGGCGGGCCGAACCAGACCCCGCTGGCCTTCCGGGCCGCATGGGAGCTGGGGGATCGCCCGCGCCGGATCGCGTTGCTCCTGGATGATTGTCAGGAGGAATATAGGCCTTATGCCGGCGAGATCCTTCCGAAACTCGCCCGTATCGTGAACGCGTTTCGCGAACGGCGCGCGCGCAACGAGGGCGTCTGCATCGCCTGGAGCATCTGGAGCCGGCGCTTTGACGATGGCATTTCCAATGCCATGGACCGCTGGTACGGACCGCGCGGGCTCGATCCGGACAATCCCGAGAACGCGGCTTACGTCTTCACCGGCGCGCCCGGGCTCGAGCCGCTCGCCGAGATCGCGCCAACGCCGGAGGAGCGCGACGCGGGCTGGCTCTATCATGGCAAGCATCTCGACATGTTCTGGACCTTCGACGAGGCGGGCCGGTCCTATCTCGACGAGAAGCTGAAGGCGCTCGATATCGATACCATCGTCATCGTCGGGCTGTGGACGGATGAATGCGTGCTCAGCACCGCCTATGCCGGAAATTCGCGCGGATATGACGTCGTGGTCGTCGGCGATGCCGTTGCGACGGCCACGGCCAATCAGGAAATTGCGCTCAAGGTCGCGAGCAGTACGGTGGCCAAGGTGGTCTCGACGGACGAGATCGTGCGCTACCTTGAGGAGGATTTTGTCGCCGGCAAGCCTGGCGCCGTGAAGGGCAAGTCGCATCCGGACGGACGCCGGGAGGGTTAGGCGCTGCCTCGGGCGCATGCCGCAATGAAAGATTGACAATTTTCTCGAAAGCACTCTTTAAACGTGCTCCAAAGTGATGTTTCGGCGCGATGAGGTATGGTTTGCGTGTAAAACGACATGACGATGTTTGCCTGATCTTCGTGCGCCGGCCAGGCATTCTCCCGATCCTGCTCGCGATTCTCACCTTCACGATGCTCACCCTCGCCATACGCAGCTTGCGCAGCGACGATATGGGGGCGGGTGTAGCTCTCCTCGTCCTGAGCGGCGTCTGCGCAATCGGCATGATCGCCATGACCACGTTTCAGGAACTGCGTTTCGATCGTGCTGCGGGGATCGTCGAGCGGCATACCCGCAGCTTCTTCGGTGCGCAGCGGGTCCGTGTCGCGCTTGGCGATATCGAAGCCGTATCGGTCGATCAGGGCGATGGACGACGCGGGCGCCGCTATTATCGCCCGGTTCTTCTCCTGCGCGATCCGCCGGGCGGAAAGTTCGCGCTCGGCAAAACCTTCAGCCCGTTCCGCGAAGCGCTTCACATGACCCGGATGATCGAGGCCTGGCTTGGACAGATGCGCGCGTCAGGACGCCGTGGAAAGCCGGAGCATCATGCCGTCAGGTGGATACCGGCTGACGGGGACAATGATGCGTCGAACAATGACCTGGAGCGCCCGGCCTGACTTTCGTCATGTCGGAACGCGCTCCAGAGCATCATGCCGTCAGGTGGATACCGGCTGACGGGGACAATGATGCGTCGAACAATGACCTGGAGCGCCCGGCCTGACTTTCGTCATGTCGGAACGCGCTCTAGAAGAATGACCGCACGAGCCCGCCGACGAGCAGGTTCCAGCCGTCGATCAGGATGAAGAACAGGATCTTGAAAGGCAGGGCGATCACCGTGGGCGGCATCATCATCATGCCCATCGACATCAGAATCGTCGCAACCATGATGTCGATCACCAGAAAGGGCAGGGCGATGATGAATCCGATCTCGAAGCCGCGGCGCAATTCCGAGATCATGAAGGCGGGGATCAGCACACGCAGTTCCACCTCCTCCCGCGGTTGAATGGTGCCGAAGCTCTCTTCGGCGAGTTCCACGAACATGGCGAGATCCTGCTCGCGCACATGGGTGAGCATGAATTCGCGGAACGGCTCGACCGTGCGTGCGAAGGCTTCCTCTTCGGTGATCTCGTTTTGCAGCAATGGCTGGAGACCGTCCTGCCAGGCCCGGTCGAAAGTGGGGGCCATGACATAGAAGGTCATGAACAGGGCCAGCGAGATCAGCACGAGATTGGCCGGCGTCGATTGCAGCCCGATCCCCGAGCGCAGGAAGGAGAGCGCCACCACGATACGCGTAAAGCTTGTCACCATGATCATGATGCCCGGCGCGATGGAGAGCACCGTGAGCAGGATGATCAACTGGACAATCCGCCCCGTGGTCGAGGCCTCACCATCGGGAATCAGGTCGCCCAGATCAATCGTCTGGGCCTGCGCGGTCTCTGCCGTGAGAAGCCAGACGGCAAGGCCGAGGCCGAGAGTGAGGGCCGGGAATGCGCCGCGCATCGGTGTCATTGCACGACCAGTGTCTCGAGAATGAGCTCGCGCACACGCCCTTCCGAGCGGATCGTGGCGCGCTCCGACAGATCCTCGCGCAGGAATTGCAGGCCGCTGGCCCCTTCGAGGCGGGCAAGGTCGAGGGTGCGCAGATAGGCCATGATGTCGCCCGAGACCTCCGCCGCGAGCCGCGTGCGCGCTGCTTCATCGGGCTCGTCCAGGACGAGGGCGATATCCGCGCGGATGAAGGTCTCCTGTGGATGGCGCAGATTGGTGACGATGGGTTCGAGGCGGAAGAGGCTGGTCCCCGGTTTGTAGCGCATCGGCTCCGGCGCGGGCGTGGTCTTCGTCTGCTCGACGCTCAGCGCCCGCTCATGCACAATGAAGGCGAGGCCCAGCCCGGTGCCTCCGGCGAGAAGGGTAAGGAGGGCGAGCGCGGCGAGAAAACCGCCCCGACCGGGTTTTACGGCTCCCCCGGTATGGTTGCCGGACGGACCCGCCCCGCCCCGTCCCGCCATGCCGGGATCGTAGACGTCCCGATCCGCGATCGTCGTGACGGCCTTGCTCATGACGCGCATCTCCTCCGGTTACGATCCGTGCCAGGGCTCAGAACGGCGTGACGCGGTCGTAGACCTGCTGGCCCCAGCCCGGCTGCTGCACCTCCATCGAGCGCCCGCGCCCGCCATAGGAGATGCGCGCTTCCGCAATCTTCTCGTAGTCGATGGTGTTGCGCGCGGAGATGTCGCGCGGGCGCACGATGCCCGCGACATTGAGCACGCGCATCTCGTAATTCACGCGCACCTCCTGCGAGCCGCTGATCATCAGGTTGCCGTTGGGCAGGACATTGGTAACGACGGCCGCGACGTTCAGATCGATGCGCTCGGAACGATCGATCGTGCCCTGGCCGCGCGAGTTGGTGCCCGAATTCACCCCGGCGCCGAAATCGCCGCCGACGCCCGGTCCGCCGAGATTGCCGCCGAAATCGAAGCCAATATTCGCTCCCGAATCCCGCGAGCGGCCCGTCGCATTGTTGAGGCGGGCCTGATCGGCCATGCGAATCCGTACCGTCACCACGTCGCCGACCTTCAACGCGCGGGCATCGGCGAAGAGGTTTTCCCGGTTGTCGCTCCACAGGGAATGGTAGGCGCGCTCGCTCTGATCCGGGAACGAGCCGGAGGGGAGGGAGGCGTGATAGGCGGTCAGACCGGAGCCGACCGGGGTCATGCCCGGCTCGACGCCGACCTCGGAGAAATCGGTCGCGCAGCCGGCAAGCAGCACTGAGCCGGCCAGCACCGGCATGATGGCGGAACGGGTCTTCATAGGGCATTCTCCTGGTCGAGGGCCGAGCCGGCGACGGTGCGGGTGAGGAGGGCCGCACGGTCCGGTTCCATTTCGTTGAGGATGGCACTGGCCTGACGCGGGTTGAGTTTGGCGATCACGGCGCTGGCGGTCGGGTTATCCATGACGGCAAGCTGGGCGGCTGCCGCGTCGGGACGCATGCGGGCATAGATTTCGATGACGCCTTCCTCGGCGCGGCGCAGGAAATCTTCCCGCCGCGCGAGGTAGTCCTCATAGGCCGCACGCTCGCGGGCGAGATCTTCGAGCCGCGCTTCAATGCGCGCCTCGATTTCGAGCAGCGCCTGCGCCTGCCACGCGGCGCGGGCTTCGCGGGCGGAATCGTGAATGGCTTCGCAATAGCGCAGTTGATCGGAGGCCTGCTCTGCGGGAACGTCCTCGGCAAATGCGGCGGTGCTGACGAGGCTGAGGATGAGGATGAGACATCCGATCCCCGCGAGCCTGTGGCGCAGCCATTCCCCGCAATACGACTTTCGCCTGATGCTCGCTGTTGCTGCCTTGACCATCATTTATGCCGCACCCTATCCATTGCCTGTGGCAGGGTGTAAGCCTTCAAGCTTGCATCAGGCTGGAGCCGGGATGTAGCAGCGATCAACGTGACTTTTTGCGAGGAGGCGCGCTAAACTCGCGCTTCCGCCGGGATCGCCAGAGGGCGCAGCATCCGCATCGGCGGCGCTATCGGTCGCAGCCGCCATGCGCGCGTGAGTGCGAAGGCTGTACGGGATTGCGGGCTGTGGGGGCCTTGAAGGTTGTTTCGCCGGAATCCGGCGGCGCATGCTTAGGGGAGTTGAGGGGCATGGCTGGAATGGGTGGGGAGACGACCCCCCTGAACGTGCTCGTCGTTGACGACGATCTGCTGATCCAGATGGCGCTCGCCGATATGGTCTGCGAACTCGGGCACGCAGCCGAGTCCGTGACTTCGGCGCAGGAAGCGCTTGATCGTGTGCTTGCGGGCGAAGCCGTGGATCTCGTCATCACGGATCACGCCATGCCGGGTATGACCGGTCTTGAACTCGCGCGCAAATTGCGCGCCGAGCGTCCCGAATTGCCGGTCATGCTCGCGACCGGCTTCGATGAGCTTCCAGGTAATGAGCCGGATGACGACTGGCCGCGTCTGCGCAAGCCCTTTCAACGCGAAGAACTCGTCACCCTGATGACCCGTCTTTGCGGCGCGTGACGGGGCCGCAGGGGATCCATGCGGCCCGATCACCGCTTTGCGATTACTCTTGACGGCGCTCCAGGCGCTGCGGCTCGGCCATTTCCGGCGTGCCGAGCCGGCTCGTGCGCTGTTGCGGCGCGGGTTGCGTGACAGGCTCGCGCTGAGCGGCGGGCATGTCCTGCCGACGCAGCGCGACGTCGTAATCATGGGTCACGGGCGGCGGGATCACATGGGTGCGCACGCTGCTGCGCGGCGCGATGCCACCCTGATGCGGGGGCGTGCCATGGCTCCAGCTGTTGCGGCGTGACGTGCGATAGGCAGGCTCGCGATAATCGCGATAGCCGCGTGCCTCAGCCTCATGGACATACGGACCCCGGGTCTCGAATTCGAAGGAGATGAAGGGCAGAATGCCTCCGCGACGCGGCGCGACGGGGCCGCCGAAATCCAGATAGCGCCCCGATACCCAGCCCGTCGCATTGCGCTGGCTGACATTGCACCAGGCGCTCCCGCGCGTGCAGTTATGCACCAGAACGGGGCTGCCACGGCGCAGCACCGTGATCACGGGATACTGGGTCGAGGGGCCCGTGCGCATGTTCAGATCGTTCACCACGACGGCGCGTTGCGCCTGGGCCGATGTGGCCGGCGCGGCGAATGCGAACAGGATTGCGAGTGCCAGAAGGGCAGCGCAGGAGCGCGCGAACCGGTCGAGCCGGCAGGCCCCGCCGCGCATGATGGCAGATGTCGTCTTCATCGGTTGACCTCGCCTCTCATCGTCCCCGGGTCCAGGTCCAGCCCGGAGCAATAAACCGCAAGGATCGCACATGCCGCTGCGGACAGCCCGCCCGCTTCGTCACGCCTGACCCTCCCCGGCTGACGGTGCAGTCTCTCGCTGCGTTCCACAACCTGATGCGAGCGTCGCGCCCCGGCAAGCAAACGTCAAGGGTTCGATGCTAATTTGATGCGTATGAAGCAGAAACAGATCAATTCCGGACAATCGCCGGCGCAGCCGGATCGCCGCCGCCTGCTCACCGCAGGACTCGCCGTACCGACCGGTCTCGTCGCCGCCGCCGGCGCGCTTGCCGCCGGGGCGGGGGCGGCGCAGGCGGGCTCCGGCGCGAGCCCGATGCTGCGTGATGCCCGCGAATTCGGGATCCGACCCGATTCCGAGGCCGATCAGGCCCCCCTGCTGGAGGCGGCGTTGCGGGAAACGACACGCTCCGGAGCCGGCCTGCATCTTCCGCCGGGTCGGTATCTGGTCGCGGAAGCGCGCCTGCCGGACGGGGCGACGCTGGTTGCAGGCGGCGGCGCCGTGCTGGTTCAGGCGGCTGACGCGCCCATCCTTCACGGGCGCGATCTCGCGCATGTGCGCCTCGCGGGGTTCGGCCTCGAGGGCGCTTCCGGTCATGCTGCGCCGCTTCTCCGGCTCGAACAGGTCACGGATTGCCGGTTGCTGGAGATCGCGGTCGACGGCGCAGCCGGCACGGCTTTCGATCTCAGCGGCTGTGGCGGCCTTGTTGCGCAATGCGCGATCAGTGGTGCGCGTATCGCGGTTTTCGCCAACGACTCCAGCGGCCTTGCCGTCACGGGCAATCTGATCCGCGATTGCAGCGATAACGGGATCCTGGTCTGGCGCGCGTCGAAGGGCGATGACGGCACGCGCGTGCATGGCAACCGGATCGAGCGGATCGGCGCGGCGAGCGGCGGGTCGGGTGAATACGGTAATGCCGTCAACATCTTCCGCGCGGGCGGCGTGATCGTCTCCGACAACGTGATCCGCGAATGCGCCTTCTCCGCCATACGCAACAATGCCGGTGACCGGGTGCAGATGATCGGCAACAATTGCGCCGATTTCGGCGAGGTGGGGCTGTTCACGGAATTCGCATTCGAAGGCTGTGTCATCGCCAACAACATCGTCGAGCGGGCGGCGAACGGGATCGTCTCGACCAATCTCAACGATACCGGACGGCTGGCCGTCATCGCGGGCAATATCGTGCGCGGCAGCTTTCGCCGCCCGGACCCGCTCACCGGCGAGATTCTCTACGGCAACGGTATCTATGCCGAAGCAGACGCCGCGGTCACAGGCAATGTCGTCGAGGATGTCGAGGCTGCGGGGATCGGGCTGGGCTACGGGCCGTATCTGCGCGATGTCAGCGCGGCCAACAACGTGCTGCGCGATTGCGGCTACGGTTTCGCCGTGTCCGTCGTCGATGGCGTGGGGCGCGTACAGATCACGGGCAATCTGATCTCCGGAGCGCGCGAGGCGGCGATCATCGGCCTGCGCTGGACGGAGCCGGCGACGGGGGAACTCCTCAATGGGTCAGATACAGTACCCGCGCATGTCCTTCTGAGCGGCAATCACGCGCATTGAGGCGATGCCGGCTCCGGAGGGATGCGCGTCCGACCGATACTTGCTCAAGTCAGAGTTGTTCCCGCGTCGCTTTTCCGGCATGGGGCTTGCATTTTCATGCTGCATTGCAACATATTCTGCATTGCAGAGGATCATGTGATGAAAATGCGGGCAATATCTGACGAAGGTGATGCCGTGCAGGCAAAAGAGCGTCATCGGCTGTATGAAGACGCGATCGCGCTGGTCATCGGGACCCTGCTGGTCGCGCTCGGGATCACCTTCTATGCGCAGGCGGAAATCCTGACGAGCGGGCTCGCCGGGCTCTCGCTTCTGCTCGATTATGCAAGCGGTTACGGGTTCCCGGTGATCTTCTTTCTGATCAATGTGCCGTTCTTTCTGCTGGCGCTGCGGCGTCTGGGGATGGCCGCGACCTTGCGGACCGTGCTCGCGATCGGTCTCGTCTCGGTCTTCACGCGATATACGCCTGAATGGGTGCGCGTCGACGCGATCGCGCCGCTCTATGCAGCCTTGTTCGGTGGTGTGGTGACCGGTGTGGGACTGCTGGTGCTGTTTCGCCATCGAACCGGGCTCGGCGGCGTCAATCTCGTGGCGATCGACCTGCAGGAGCGCTTCGGCCTGCGCGCCGGTTATGTCCTGCTCGGGGTCGATCTCACCATCCTCGTCGCCGCCGCCTTTCACCTGCCGCCTGACAAGCTCGCGCTCTCGGTGCTCGGCGCCGGCGTTCTCAACATGATCCTCGCGCTCAACCACCGCCCGGAGCGCTATCGCGGGCGCAGCTGATCGCGGCGAAGACGCGGTCGGGCGTGGCCGGCATGTCGAGATGCCTGATGCCGTAGGCGCGATAGAGGGCATCGACGACGGCGTTCATCGTGGCCGGCGTGCCGCCGATCGTGCCGGCTTCGCCCGCGCCCTTCATGCCGAGCGCGTTGGTGGTGCAGGGCACGTTGCGCGTCTCGAAATGGAAGTTCGGCAGATCCGCCGCGCGCGGCAGCCGGTAATCCATCAGCGAGGCGGTGACGAGCTGGCCGCTCTCATCAAAAACGACGCGCTCATGCAGCGCCTGGCCGATCCCCTGTGCGAGCCCGCCATGGACCTGGCCGGCAAGGAGGAGCGGGTTCATGGTCATGCCGAAATCGTCGACGATGGTATAGCGCAGGATCTCGGTCTCGCCGGTCTGCGGGTCGATCTCGACCTCGCAGATATGCGTGCCGTTGGGATAGGTCGCCTCCGGTGGCTTCCATTTGAAATGCGTCTTCAGCGATGCGCCCGCATCAGCGGCCTGGGCGGCGATCTCGGTGAAGCCGATCGCCTTGTCGGTGCCTGCGACGCGCACCGTGCCGTCGCTGATCTCGACATCGCTCTCGGCCGCTTCGAGCATCCGCGCGCCTTCCTCCATCAGCTTCCGGGCGAGTTCGCGCGAGGCGCCGTCCACCGCCGCGCCACCGACGGGAACCGAGCGGGAGCCGCCGGTGCCGCCGCCGGTCTCGATCAGGGCCGTATCGCCCTGGATGACGGTGACCTTCTCCAGCGGCAGATCGAGATGTTGCGAGACGAGCTGCGCATAGGCCGTCATGTGGCCCTGGCCGTTCGACTGCGTGCCGATCAGGACCTCGACGCCGCCATCCGCCTGCATGCTGATATCGGCGCGCTCGGGGCTGCCGCCGGCGCAGGCCTCGATATAGGAGGCCATGCCGATGCCGCGCGCCTTGCCCGCCTTCTTCGAGGCGCGCAGCCGCTCCTTGAAGCCGGCCCAGTCGGCCACCTCCATGGCGCGGCGCATGGCGGCTTCGAATTCACCGGAATCATAGATGCGCCCCACTTGCGTTGTGTGCGGCATCGCTTCGGGCTTGATGAAATTCAGCGCACGCACCGCATCCGGGCTCTTGCCGATCTCGCGGGCAACATGCTCGACCAGCCGCTCGATGACATAGGCCGCCTCCGGACGCCCGGCGCCGCGATAGGCGTCGATCGGCGGGGAGTTGGTGTAATACCCGCGTACCCGCGCATGCACGGCGGGAATGTCGTAGCAGCCGGGAGACATGCGCGCGCCGCCCCAGGGGATGAAGGGCGCGAATTGCGAGAGATAGGCCCCGAGATCAGCCGCGATGTCGATCTTCAGCCCGAGAAAGCGCCCGCGCCGGTCGAGCGCGACTTCGGCACGGGTAAGGTTGTCGCGGCCCTGCGCATCGCCGAGAAAATGCTCGCCGCGCTCGCCGATCCAGGCCACCGGGCGCCCGGTGATGCGTGCCGCGACGGCGCAGAGCGGATATTCGCGATAGACGAAGATCTTGGTGCCGAAGCCCCCTCCCACATCCGGCGTGATCACGCGCAGCTTGGCGCGATCCACCTTGAGGATATGATCGGCAATGGTATTGCGGATATCGTGGACGCCCTGGCTGCCGACGGTCATCGTCCAGCTCTCATGCGCGCCATCATATTCCGCGATACAGGCGCGCGGCTCCATGAAATTGGCGATGAGCCGGTTGTTGACGATGTCGAGCGCCACGGTGCGATGAGCCTTCGCGAAGGCTTTCTCGGTTTTCGGTGCATCGCCGTGATGCGAATCGAAGGCGAGATTGGTGCCGAACTCCGGCCAGACCAGCGAAGCGCCCTGCGCGCGGGCACCCTCGATGCCGACGACGGGTTCGAGGGGCTCGTAATCCACCATGACGGCTTCCGCCGCGTCGCGGGCCTGATCGGCGGTTTCGGCCACGATGAAGGCAAGCGCGTCGCCGACATGCCGGGCGACGTCGCTTGCCAGGACGGGGTAGGGCGGGACCGGCATTTTCGAGCCGTCGCTGTTCTTCACGGCGCCGGGGCAGGGCAGGTCGCCCAGATCGGCGACATCGGCATGCGTCAGGATCGCGGCCACGCCGGGCATGGCGCGGGCCTCGTCGAGACCCGACAGCGTGAAGCGCGCATGGGCGTGGCTTGCGCGCAGCACCTGGGCCATCAATGCTCCCTCGGGGATCATGTCGCCGGTATAGCGACCCGCGCCGGTGAGAAAGCGTTGATCTTCCACCCGTTTCGGCGCCTGGCCGATGCCGAACTTGCGTTGTGACGATGCGACTGCATCCATATCCGCGACTCCTCATGTCCTGATCATGAGGGTTGCGCGTCCGACACGATCCGTCAACGCCCTGATCCGTTGCCGCAATCGCTTGCCATATCGGAAATTCATCAAAAGAAAAGAATCTCCGTTTACGCTGATTGCAGATTTTGACGGTGGGTAATGCGTTGGATATTTCGGTCCGTCAGCGGCTTGCGCGCTTCAGGCGCGACTTCATGACCCTCGACTGGGTCGGGCGGAGCCGTGCCGATGGCGGTCCGGCTTCGGCCGATTTCATCCTCGACGATACGCTTGCCGCTTACGGCGCGATCGGCCATGGCGGTGGCGTGGATTGGCAGGATGGGCGCGCCGCTTATCACGACGCGGAGATCGATCCGGGCTACGATCTTGCGCCCGCACCGGAGGCGGTCGCGGCGATCGACCGTCTGGCTGAGAGCGTCGGTGCGGAAGCGGCAGCCCTGGGCGAAATCGCGTCGCGGGCAGAGCGTGACGGGCGCGGTATCGCCGCCGCGCAGGTGCGTGCCGCAAGCCGGGCGCTCTCGCTGATCGCGGACAACCAGTGCGCTGCGGATCCCGAAGCCGCATCCGCGTTCGATCCCGCAATCTGGCTCGCCGTCTTTTCGCAGATACAGGATATCGTTGCCGCCATTGGCGAGACGGCCCTCGAAAGCGGTCTGTGCGCGGTGCGCGCCGCATCGGCGACGCGGGGGTTCTTTGATTTTGCCCGCGAGATCGACGAGCTGGAGCGCGCCTTGCGGGCCGGCTGGCCGGAGATCGAGCGGCTCGCCGGCCTTATCGAGGAGGCCGGCGCGCAAGCCGGGGCGCTCTCAGCGGAATTGCGCATGACACGGCGTGCCCTCGATGCGGCGGTGACGGAATTCGCCTCCGACACGCTGCCACCCGCCGAAATCGAGCCGCTGATCCGTCATCGCCTTGCGCGGATCGGTACGGCCGCGGCGCAGGCGACGGGAATGGCGCGGCGCATCGCGGCGGAGGCGCGCGCCTCACGCGAACTGATCGAAACGCTCGTCGAGCAATTCATGGTGATGATCCGCGAGACGCCGTTGGGCGATCGGCGCGCCGCACCGCGTCTGGCCTTTTTCTCGCATTGCACGCTCGCCACCGCCACGCGCCAATACGCGGCCCGCACGATCGACATTTCGATGACCGGCGCCCTCGTGGCGCTCGATATGCCCGACGGTTTCCGGCGCGGGCAGCCGGTGCGCCTGACCTTGCCGGACGCGCCGCCGCTGATGGGGACGGTTGCCGGGATCAGCCAGTACGGGCTCCATATCGCCTTCGATCTCGGTCACGCCGTGAACGCCCCCGCCCGGGCGCCTCTGCGGCGCATGCTCAGTGCGGTGCAGCATCACGATGACGGCCTCGTCTCCCGCGTCCACGCCTTTGCCCGCGAAATCCGCACGGCGCTCGAGCGCGCCGTCGCCGAGGGCAGCTGCGCGCATGCGGACCTGATCGCGCCGCAGCTCGACCCGCCGCGCGAGCGTGAGGACGTCACCTATGGGCATCCCTGTGCCGATTTGTTCGAGGCTCATCTCGCGGCCTTCGTCGCGGGCCTCTTGCAGCGCAATCCGGATATCGCGCATGTCGCGGCGATGGATCGTGGCGGATATGTCGCAGCCGGAGCCGGCTCCGCGCCCGCCAGAGGTGTATTGCCGCCCTGGCGTCCGGGGCAGCTGCGTCAGGATCGGGAATCGCGCCGGCATGCGCGCAATCTGCGTCCCAGTGTGGCGCATAATCTGCGTGATGATGCAGGGCTGGTGCGGGTGATCTCCGCGCCGATATTCCTCGGCGGGCGGCATTGGGGTTGCGCCGAGATCGGCTTTCGCCTGCCCGAGATCGGGGAGAGTGCGGATTCACCGGAAAACGGTGTTCTGTTTGAGCAGGATCAAGGCGCGGATTTGGCCTCCGGATGATTCTGGGTGCATGAACACGCTCCCCCGAACCACCATCCCCATGGCTTATGCGCTGGAGACCGTGCCGCGCTATACGAGCTACCCCACTGCCGCCCAGTTCGATGCGCGCATCGACGAGGGCGTCTGTCGCGACTGGCTTGGCGCTCTCGATCCCGCCGCGCCGCTCTCCTTCTACGTACACGTGCCCTATTGCCGGGCCCTGTGCTGGTATTGCGGCTGCCATACCAGCGTGCTCAACGACGATGCCCGCATCGCGCGTTATGCGCGCCGGCTGATGCGTGAGGCGGATCTGCTGGCCGAGGCCACACCGCAGGCCGGGCCCGTTGCGCATCTGCATTTCGGAGGGGGAACGCCGACGATCCTCGCGCCGGAGGATTTCGCCGCCGTGATCGACCGGATCCGTGAGCGCTTCCCCTTCGCGCCTGATGCCGAGATCGCCGTCGAGATCGATCCGCGCACGCTCGAACCGGAGATGGCGCAGGCGCTGGCGCGAGCCGGCGTGAACCGCGTCAGCCTCGGCATCCAGGACATGGATCCGCAGGTGCAGAAGCTCGTCAACCGGGTGCAGCCGCTGGAGGATGTGGTGCGCACGATGGATCTGTTGCGCAGTGTGGGCATCACCCGCGTGAATGCGGATTTCATCTATGGCCTGCCGAAGCAGAGTGTCGCCCATGTGCGCCGATCGATCCGCACCATGCTCGATCTCGGCATCGACCGCGCCGCCGTGTTCGGCTATGCGCATGTGCCCTGGTTCAAGAAGCATCAGAACGCCATCGATGCCGATCTGCTACCCGGTGCCGGCGAGCGGCTCGAACAGGCGCGCGCAGCCGAGGCTGCCTTCGCCGAGGCCGGCTGGCAGGCGATCGGCTTCGATCATTACGCGCATCCCGGTGATGCCATGGCGCAAGCCGCCCGGGCGGGAACGCTGCGGCGCAATTTCCAGGGCTATACCACCGACGCGGCGGATACGCTGATCGGCATCGGCGCCTCATCGATCGGCGCCCTGCCGCAGGGCTATGTGCAGAACGAGCCGCATCTCGGCAAATGGGCGCAGGCGATCGATGCCGGGCATCTGCCGGTGGTGCGTGGTGTCTCCGTGACTGCGGATGATCGTCTGCGGCGCGATGCAATCATGCAATTGATGGCGGGGCTTGAGGTCGATCTCGCAGAAATGGCGCGCGCATACGGGCAGGAACTGGCGATATTCGACGCCGCGCTCATGGCGCTCGAGCCGCTCGTCGCCGACGGGCTGTGCCGGATCGAGGGGTATCGCATCCGTGTGACGCCGCAGGCGCGGTTCTTCGTGCGCAACGTCGCCGCGCGGCTCGATGCCTATTGGCAGCCGAGTCCGGGGCGGCATTCGCTGGCGGTGTGATTGCACGCGCGATCATCCATGCCGGAACCGAGGGCAGAGAAGACCGTTTCCTGTCCGCATCGCGTGCGGGCCGTCTGTTCGGGTTCGCATGGGCGATCGCGCAACGCGATGATCCGGATAGAGAAGCGGCATGAATGAAAGACCCCCGCGTTTCAGTGGCCTTGATCATGATGACAGGCGATTTTTCAGGCGTGTCCTGATTGTTTTCGGCCTGTTCGCCATGGCCTATTTCTTCTGGTTGCTGGCCGGGACGTTGCTGCTGGTCTTTGCCGCCATCCTGATTGCCGTGATCCTGCGCGCCTTTTCCTTTGCTCTGGAGCGCCACGCACATGTGCCGCGGTCGATTTCCTTTTACGTTGCGCTGTTCATCGTAGGGGTGGTTCTTGCGGGATTCGTCTATTTCTTCGGTGCCCAATTGCAAACGCAGTTGACGGACCTGTTGTCGCAACTCCCGGAACAGATCGACGGGTTCGCGGCACGGCTTGGTATCGAAGACCCCCTCGGCGAGATCGAGAGCCAGCTCGATGACGGGTTCGGAGCCAGTCTTTTCGGCCAGGCGGCGGGATTCGGCTATACGGTCGTCGGCGGCTTCACCAATCTTCTCTTGCTGATCGTGGCGGCGATCTATCTCGCCTACGATCCCAAGCTCTATCGCAAGCTGTTTGCCAGCCTGTTTCCGCCAGACCAGCGCCATGGTGTCGAGAATGTCATGCTCGCAACCGGTGCCGCGCTCAAGAAGTGGTTCGTCGGACAAATGGTGAGCATGCTGTTCGTGGGCCTGCTTTCGGGTTTGGGCTATTGGGCTGTCGGTCTGCCGACCCCTGCTGCGCTCGGTTTGATTGCCGGCTTCACGAATTTCATTCCCTATATCGGGCCGGTTCTCGGCGCCGTTCCCGCTCTCGTCTTCGGCTTCAACATTTCCCTGGAAATGACGCTGTATGCGCTGCTCGTCGCGTTCGCCGTACAGCAATTGGAGGGGAATGTCCTGGTGCCGCTCATTCAGAAACGCGCTGTTGCGATGCCGCCGGCGGTGGCGCTGTTCGCGATCATCATCTTTGGGGTGCTGTTCGGCTTCATCGGGATTCTGCTGGCCGTGCCGCTCGCAGTGACCGTGATGGTTCTGGTGCGCAAAGTATGGATCGAGGGTGTCATCGAGCACCCTCCGCGCCACGATTAGCGCGTTCCGACCTGACGGGGTCAGGCCGGGCGCTCCAGGTCATTGTTCGATGCATCGTTCCGTCAGCCGGTATGCACCTGACGGCATGATACGCTAGAGGGCTGTTTCCCCGAGGTATCCGGAAAGGTCAATCATCCCGGGCTTCCCCGGGCCGGCTGCCTTGGTCCGGCACGTCCTCCTCGGGCCACTCGGCGATCCGCGCCATCAGACCATCCATGTCGTTCTCGGCCATGAGCACGAGCGAGAAACCGCCTTCCAGGGCTTCGACGCGATCGCGTACGCTGGCGCCGGCGCGGTGCACACTCTCCGGATCGCCGGTGATGAGCGGGTGCCAGTCGGGCAGGTCGCGCCCCTCGGCGAGGCGGCGATAGGCGCAGGAAGGGGGAAGCCAGTCGATCTTCTGCACCGTTTCCGGCGTCAACTGCACGCAATCGGGCACCTCGCGCAGGCGCTCCTCGTAAGCGCGGCAGCGACAGGTTCCCTCATCGAACATGTGGCAGGCGAGATCGGTATAGACGACGCGCTCGGTATCCTCGTCCTCGAGCTTGACGAGGCAGCAGCGCCCGCAGCCGTCGCACAGGCTCTCCCATTCCTCGGCGCTCATTTCCGCAAGGCTCTTGACCTGCCAGAAGGGGCGTTCTGCCATGATGTTCGCTTTCGTTTGCCTGTGCTCGTGGATAGGCGATCGATACCGGCCTTGCAATGCGCCGGATCAATCGTCTTGCGCGGCGTGCATTGTTGATTATTAACATTTATAAAATATTTCTTTTTAACCATACAGGTTGCATCCGGCCATGTGCGGGTTTTCGAGAAAATTGCGTGAATTGCGGGGTTTGTCGTGTCAGTGGGCTAGCCGCGCGTTAATATTCCTTTAATAATTCGCTTTCGGTGATTATGCGCGGTCGGACCTGCGCATAGGTGTCAAGGATGGGTTCGTTGCGTCTGGCCCCGGAAACAAGCCTCTGGACTCGGATCAAGCGTTGGGCGGCGGATTTCGACGCCTGGCTGAGTGCGTCCGCGTTCGAGGGGCAGGGTGATTTCAAGCGCTTCTGGCGTGCTTACAACCGCGTCATGCGCGTCTTCCGGTTTCGCGGCATTCGCCGCGCCCTGCTCGATCTCACCAGCGAGGCGGCAACCCTGAGTGTGGCCGCCGGTGCCGTGCTGGTCATGCTCGCGATTCCGGCTTTCTACGAGACGCATGTGGACTGGCGGCGCACGCAGGATTTCGCGGTCACTTTCCTTGATCGCCAGGGCGAGGAAGTGGGGCGTCGCGGCATCCGTCACGACGATTCGGTGCGCCTCGAGGATTTCCCGGACGAGCTGATCATGGCGGCACTGGCCACGGAAGATCGGCGTTTCTTTTCGCATTGGGGCATCGATCCGATCGGGACGACCCGGGCCCTCGTCGTCAATACGCGCGCTGATGCGGTGGTGCAGGGCGGCTCCACGATCACGCAGCAATTGGCCAAGAACCTGTTTTTGAACAACGAACGCTCGATGGATCGCAAGATACGTGAGGCGTTTCTGGCGCTGTGGCTGGAAGTGCAACTCGACAAGGAGGAAATCCTCAAGCTCTATCTCGACCGCGCCTATATGGGCGGCGGCAATTTCGGCGTCGCGGCGGCGGCTGACTTCTATTTCGGAAAATCGGTCAAGGATCTCACGCTTGCCGAATCGGCGATGCTCGCGGGCCTGTTCAAGGCACCGTCGCGTTTCTCGCCCCATATCAACCTGCCGGCGGCGCGCGCACGGGCGAATGAAGTTCTGACGAATCTGGTGAATGCGGGCTTCATGAGCGAGGGTCAGGTACAGGTGGCGCGTCAGAACCCGGCAACGGCGATCGACCGGGGTCGGGACACGCCGGCGGATTTCTATTTCGACTGGGCGTTCGAGCAGGTCCGGGAAATGGCCCGGGAAGGTCATTTCGGTAATGAACGCGTGCTCATCGTCAAGACGCCGCTGGATCTCGAATTGCAGTCGCATGCCGATCAGGCCGTGGAGAACATCCTGCGCCAGCACGGTGAGGCCTATGGGGTGCGCGATGCGGCCGCCGTGGTGATGGATCCGGACGGCGCCGTTCGCGCCATCGTTGGCGGTCGTGACTACGGCGCGAGCCAGTTCAACCGGGCGACCTCGGCCCTGCGCCAGCCTGGATCCGCCTTCAAGCCCTTCGTCTACGCGACGGTTCTGTCGCATCTGCCTTACCGTCCAGACAGTATCGTGCGCGACGCGCCGATCTGCATCGGCAATTGGTGCCCCAACAATTATAACCGCTCATTTGCCGGCGCCATGCCCATGACGACCGCCCTGGCGCGTTCGATCAACACCATTCCCGTGCGCTTCTCGCTGGAACTCGGCAATGGCAATGCCCGGGAGGGCAGGGCGAAGATCATCGAGATGACCCGGCGCATGGGCGTGCGCACACCGATGCAGGACACGACATCGCTGCCCATCGGCGCCTCTGAAATGACCGTGATGGACATGACGGCGGGATACGCGGTTTTCGCCAATGGTGGCAACCGGGTGGACCCCTATGTCGCCCTCGAAGTGTGGAATGGCTTCGGCGAGCCGCTCTATTCGCGCCGTCGCGACCACGAGCCGGAGAGGGTGCTCGCGACGTCTGTCGTCTCCGACATGAACCGGATGCTCGCCACCGTGCCGACTGCGGGAACCGGGCGTCGTGCAGCGCTCGACGGGGTCGTCTCCGCTGGCAAGACCGGGACGACCAATGCCTATCGCGATGCCTGGTATGGCGGCTATACAGGGAACTATGTGTCCGCGATCTGGTTTGGCAACGACAATTACGAATCGACCCGGCGCATGACCGGCGGTTCGCTGCCCGCCATGGCCTGGCGCGAAATCATGAGCTTCGCGCACCAGGATGTCGAGATCGTGCCCATCCCGGGCCTCGATACGGATGAAACGCCGCTGGTTGCGCAGGCGCCCGAGTCCGGAATGTCCGACCGGACCCGTAACGGGAGCATATCGCGACGCTCCTTCGAGGTGATCGGCGGGATCAACCGCATGTTCGAGAGCGCCTCACGCCCGCGCACATCCTTCACCCCGCCGCGCCAGAGCGGGACAATGGTGCGCCCCGTGCGCGCGAGCCGCGCCGGTGGTTTCGAGGTGGTCAGCGGGCGCTGAATGCGTGCCGCTGCCCGTGACACCGGCGCTCAGTTCCAGGCGCCGACCGGTTGCTTGTGCTGCAATTCTTCCAGCCGCTCCTGCGGATCATCGGAGTGCTCGGCGAGGAATTTCTCGGCTTCGAGTGCAGCCATGCAGCCCATGCCCGCAGCCGTCACGGCCTGGCGGTAGATGTCGTCGGTCACGTCGCCGGCTGCGAAGACGCCGGGCACGTCGGTGGCGGTCTTGCCCGGATGGGTGACGAGATAGTTGCCCGCCTTCATCGGCAGTTGACCTTCGAACAGCTCGGTCGCCGGCTTGTGGCCGATGGCGATGAAGACACCGTCGATCGGCAGCTCCGAAATCTCGCCGGTGACGGTATCCTTCAGGTTCAGATGCGTGACCCCCGGGGGCATGCCGCCGCCGCAGATCTCGTCGACTGCCGCGTTCCAGCGGATCTCGATCCTGGGATTGCGCATCAGGCGTTCTTGCAGGATGCGCTCGGCGCGCAGGCTGTCGCGGCGATGGATGAGGGTGACCTTCTCGGCCAGATTCGCCAGATAAAGCGCTTCCTCCACCGCCGTATTGCCGCCGCCGACCACGGCGACATGCTTGTTCCGGAAGAAGAAACCGTCACAGGTGGCGCAGGCCGAGACGCCCATACCCGAGAATTTCTGTTCGGATTCGAGACCCAGCCACTTGGCCTGCGCACCGGTGGCGATGATCAGCGAATCGCAGGTATAGGTTTCGCCGCCATCGCCGGTGAGCCGGAAGGGGCGCTGCGAGAGATCGACGGCGCTGATATGGTCGGAGACGAAGCGCGTGCCGACATGCTCGGCCTGGGCGCGCATCTGCTCCATCAGCCAGGGCCCCTGGATGACGTCGGCAAAGCCGGGATAATTCTCGACATCGGTGGTGATGGTGAGCTGGCCGCCGGGCTGGATGCCTGAGATCAGGATCGGCTCAAGCATCGCGCGCGCGGCGTAGATCGCGGCGGAATAGCCGGCCGGGCCGGAACCGATGATGATGACTTTCGCGTGGTGATGCGCCATGGCAGCTCTCCCTTTGCGCCTTGTTTTGGATAGCCGGGCGCGTGCTGTCAATCAGGCCGCAACCGGATCACGCGCTTGCGCACAGGCGTCACGCCGCATCCCCGAGACGCTGGCGCAGCAATGCGCTGATCCGCTTTGCCGCGATCGCCCCGGCATCGGGTGGGGGCGCGGTTGCGGGTCGTGTCTGCGCAACATCCGCGTCGGTGTCGAGATCGTGAACATGTCCCAGCGCGGCGAGGCGCCGTGCAAAGAGGTGGTGGCGCGGCCCCATCCCGCTGAAGCTGAACAGATCCACCCGCTTGCCCGTTGACAAGGCTTCCGACACCATCGAGGTCGAATCGGCGGTTACCAGGATGCGGTCAGCCAGGGCGAGCATGCCGAAATAGGGGTTGTCGCCGGTCCCGTCCCAGAGCGTGATCTGCGGATCATCGGCAAAACGCACGGCCAGCGCTTCGCGCAGGGCAGGCTCGGTACGCCGGGAGGGGGTGATCATGATGGTGTGACCCTGCGCGCGAAAGGCAGCGAGAATGGCGAGGAAGCGGGTGATATCTCCGGGCGAGAAGCCGCCACGACGCGTGCGCCCACCCAGCAGGACAGCGAGGCGCGGGCGCGCGAGATCGGCATAATGCGGGCCGAAGCGCACGGCTGCGGCTTCGAGTTTTTCCGGCGTGACGCGGTGGATCGTCGTCTCGGTGAGGAGAATGTTGGAGCCCTCGATGCCGTCATGCGGGTGGGCGATCACAAGATCGAATCGATCCGAAGGCGTGCGTGGGTTCTGCAGATGCACCGTCAGGGTGCGACCGCCCGAGGCGTGCCGGATGGCGATGGCGACGGCTGTGGAGCGCCGTCCGCAGGAGATCAGCAGATCCGGCCAGGGCGGCGCGATAACATCACCCTCTGCGGCGAGTCCGCGCAGGGGGCTGGGGCAAAGATGCCCCGGCAGCCAGCGCCAGGGCGCACGCAATCCGATGCGTTTTTCCGTGAAGGCGAAGCCCAACCGGTCGCACAGGCCGAGCACCTGGCTGCGCATGCCGGCTTCCCCTGTCGTCAAGGCCCAGACCGTCGGAAGGCGCACGTCGAAAACTCCCACGCGCAATTTCGTTGCGCGGCTTGTGTGCATGCGCTAACGCGATAATGTAGACGCGCCCTCGCGGAGGGCGTTATAGACGACGGAGTTTCCATGCGCGACCGCCTCGACGCGATCGATCTCAAGATTCTGGCCGAATTGCAGAAAGACGGCAGCATTACCAATGTTGAATTGGCGAGGCGCGTCGGCCTGTCGGCCCCGCCATGCCTGCGGCGTGTGCGCGCCCTGGAGGAGGCGGGAATCATCAAGGGCTACCGCACGCTGCTCGATCCGCAATTGCTCGGCTACGAGGTGATCTGCTTCGCCATGGTCCAGTTGGCCAGCCAGACACAGGCGGATCTCGCGGCGTTTCAGGAACGCATCGCCGACTGGCCGACGGTGCGCGAATGCTGGACGCTCTCCGGCGAGGTGGATTTCATCCTCAAATGCGTCGCCACGAACATGACGGCCTTTCAGAATTTCGTCGGCGATCTGACGAGCCTGCCCAATGTGCGCAACGTGCGCACGGCGCTCAGCCTTGACAAGGTCAAGGACGAGCCGCTCGTGCCACTTGATCTGGAAGGCTGAGGCGCGCCTCAGAAACGGCGCACCACCCATCCGGCGAATACCTCGGTCAATGCCATGGCGCGGATCTGCTCCCGCTCCGGCGGCGGGCGATGGGAGCCCGTTGTCGCCGGATTGTTCGCAAGCAGGCTATAGCTGTCGATCACGCGCCCGTCCGGCGCGATCAGCTGCGCTTCACCGCCGAGATTGTCGAGCGGTGGTTGCGCAAAGCCCCCGCCGAAACTGTCGTCATGGTCAATCGACGTGTTCGCATTCAGGAAGAAGCTGTTCAGGGTGACGTGCAGACGCGGTGCATCCGCGGCGATGGTGTAGTGCGAGCGCAGTTCCGCGCGCAGCGAATCATGCAGCAGGTCGGCGAAGACGCCGACGCCGCGCGCCCGCAGCGGCGCAACATCGACCGTAATCGCACTGACGCTATGGTGCGGCTGTGCCTCGGCGTTAACCGGGGCGAGCAGGACCGTACCCGCAAGGATGGCGAGGAGCATGGCGAACAGGGGAGCGGCGCTTGCGAGGATGCGATTACGAACCAGCGAGCCGTGAGCAGCGTGTCGTCCGATCATGGGCCGTCTCCTCGATATGTGTAGCCCCAACACTGATATATGGTGTTGCGCGCCGATGGGTAGCGGCAGTTGAGCCAAGGATTGGCTTTGCTCGCAGAGGGGGGGGGGGGATCGCGCAAGCACTTCAGCCCCCTCAAACGATCCCGTATTCCGCCATCCAGGCGAAATCGTCCTCGGTGCGGCCAGACGGCTTGTATTCGAGCCCGACAGGGCCCTGATAGGGGGAGGCGGCGATGGCTTCGAAGATGGCGGGGTAGTTGATCTCGCCCTTGTCGGGGGCCAGGCGCAGGGGGGCGTTGGCGATCTGGACGTGGCCGATATGGGGCATGTGGCGCTCGTAGCGGCGCAGGAGATCGCCCTCCATCACCTGAATGTGGTAGAAATCGAACATCAGCTTGACGTTTGGCTCGCCGATCTCGTCGATCAGCGCGACGATGTCGTCGGAGCGCGAGACGAGGTTGCCGGGGCGGTCGTAGCGGTTCAGCGGTTCGAGCAGCAGGGTGAGGCCCCTGTCGGCGACGGAGCGCGCCGCCTCGCGGATATTGGCGATATAGGTGGTCAGCCCCGCCTCGTGCTGGCCGGGAACAACGCCGCCGCTCATCACATGGATCAGCGGCGCGCCGAGCGCCGTCGCGTAATCGACGGCCTGGGCGAAATAGCGCCGGAAATCCGCCTCGCGCCCCGGGAGCCCGGCATGGCCCCATTCGTCGCGGGAGGTATCCCCGCGCGGGGTGTTGAGATTGTTGAGCCGCATGCCCGTGGCGTCGAGCGCGGCTTTCAGTTCCTTGATCGGATGATCATAGGGAAACTGGAACTCCACCACCTCGAAGCCGCAGGCCTTCGCCGCCGCGAGACGCGCGGGCAGGGGGATTTCGGTAAAGAGCGTGCCGAAATTCACCGAGAAGCGTGAGCGGGGCAGGGGGGATCGTATCATCGCGTTTCCTCCGATGGCGCAAACCGGATGTTCAGGGTGGCGCCTTGTTGATGCTTCGTCAGGGCGATCCTAACGCAGCCGCGCGGCTCTGGGCAGCCCGGCCATGCGGCGAAACTCCCGCTTCACGATGGGTAAGGCGCCGCAACCCGGGTCGTTTTCCCCGTCTATGGGGAAGCCCGTGTGTTGCGCGCGCGGAGCAAACGGCGTAACGCATCCGCTTACGCTCACGCGCGCGAGGGACGGATGCAGGCATGGCACATCACGACAGGATTCTCATCGTCGATTTCGGCTCCCAGGTCACCCAGCTGATCGCGCGCCGCGTGCGCGAGGAGGGGGTCTATTCCGAGATTGCGCCGTTCCAGTCGGCGGCAGAAGCGTTCCGATCCATGAATCCAAAAGCCGTGATTCTCTCCGGCGGCCCCGCCTCGGTCACGGATGAGGGCTCACCGCGCGCACCCCGGGAGATTTTTGATTCCGGCGTGCCGGTGCTGGGCATCTGCTACGGCCAGCAGACCATGGCGGCCCAGCTCGACGGGGCTGTCGAGGGCGGGCATCACCGCGAATTCGGGCGCGCCGAGGTCGAGGCGATCTCAGCCTCACCACTCTTCGAGGGCGTCTGGGAAATTGGCCAGCGCTATCCCGTCTGGATGAGCCATGGCGACCGGGTGACCCGGCTGCCGGAAGGCTTCGAGATCATCGGCACCTCCGAGAACGCGCCTTTCGCGGCCGTCGCGGACGAAAACCGGCGCTATTACGGGGTGCAGTTCCATCCGGAAGTGGTGCATACGCCGCACGGCGCCGCCCTCCTGCGCAATTTCGTACGTCGCATCGCCGGCTGTACCGGTGACTGGACGATGAAGGCGTTTCGCGCCGAAGCGATCGAGCGCATCCGTGCGCAGGTCGGCTCGGAGAAGGTGATCTGCGGCCTCTCCGGCGGCGTCGATTCATCCGTCGCGGCCGTGCTCCTGCACGAGGCGATCGGCGATCAGCTCACCTGCGTCTTCGTCGATCACGGGCTGCTGCGCGCCGGCGAGGCCGAGCAGGTCGTGACGCTGTTCCGCGACGCCTACAACATCCCGCTGGTGCATGTGCAGGCTCAGGAAACCTTCCTGGAGGAGCTTTCCGGCATCAGCGATCCCGAGCAGAAGCGCAAGATCATCGGGCGGCTGTTCATCGATGTGTTCGAGGCGGAAGCGAAGAAAATCGGCGGCGCGAGCTTCCTCGCCCAGGGCACGCTCTATCCGGACGTGATCGAGAGCGTCTCCTTCACCGGCGGCCCCTCGGTCACGATCAAGAGCCACCACAATGTCGGCGGTTTGCCCGAGCGCATGAACATGAAGCTCGTCGAGCCGCTGCGCGAATTGTTCAAGGACGAGGTGCGCGATCTCGGCCGCGAGCTCGGCCTGCCCGACAAGTTCGTCGGTCGCCATCCCTTCCCCGGCCCCGGCCTGGCCATTCGCTGTCCCGGCGATATCACGGCTGAGAAGCTCGGTATCCTGCGCAAGGCCGATCTGATCTATCTCGAGGAAATCCGCCGCGCCGGCCTCTATGACGAGATCTGGCAGGCCTTCGCCGTGCTCCTTCCCGTGCGCACCGTCGGCGTGATGGGGGATGCCCGCACTTACGATTATGTCTGCGCCCTGCGCGCCGTCACCTCGGTGGATGGCATGACGGCGGATTTCTACCCGTTCGACATGAAGTTCATCGGTCGCGTCGCCACCCGCATCATCAACGAGGTCAACGGCATCAACCGCGTCGTCTACGATATCACCTCGAAGCCGCCGGGGACGATCGAGTGGGAGTGAGGGCCCTGCGGCGATGACGCACTGGCGGGTCACCTGGCTGCTTCTGGCTGGCGGTATCAGCATCTGGCTGGCCTGGCTCTACATTTCCCCGCATTTCAACACCTATCCCGAGCAGGATGATTGCAGCTTCGGCCCGGTTTCGAACGAACGCTATCGCGAATTGCTGGCGCTGGCGCGGCAGCATCAGGCCAGCGGACGCTGGTCGCGTCTGCGGGGCGATGGCCGCGACATGAACGAGAACTTGCAAGGCCGCCTCGACGATATCATGGACGGGATGGACTCGATCTACGAACGCATCGCCGCCACGCATGCCGTGATGCGGGCGCTCGGGGCATATTACCGTGCCACGGTTCCGGATTCCGAGGATGCATTCGAGAGTGCAAGGCGCAGATCAAACTGGACTGAGTTTGGCAGTGTTGGTTTCGTCTATTTTCTGGATGTTCATCGGATTGGTGGCTTTGCACCAATATTGCGGGATGCAAGAATAGGTGTTTCATTCATTGCAGATAAAGAACAACTTGCGGCATGGCGTAAGAAAGAAAACAATACCTTCACCGTCACGATAAATTACCCATTCACAATATTCAAAAGATCTTTGCGCCCTCTTAGCTCATATCCGCCAAGCGCGCAATATCACAAGACATGTCCTGCCGTGCCTGGCCCTGAATGGCTCATGGATTATGAGCAATGGCTCGCTGACACTCAAAATGATCGGAATGACTGATGATCACTGAACGCCGCATCTTTCTCGAATCCAAGCCCGTTACTGGTTCTGGTGCTGGACATCTCTATCTGGTTTTTCGTGATGTCACATTCGATAATGGTGAATTTATCGCGGTCGTCAACCAAACCGATTCTGTCATTCGGGGTGGGCCGGCAGGCGACATGGGAAACTACTCTGACCTCGGCACTCAAACTGGTTTTCTCCGCGATAGCGGTGACGCTTATGGTCTTCCCAACGGCGACCATTCTGATCTCACCCCCGAAGACCGCAACAGCCTCGACATTACCGCCCTTCTGCTTGGGTCTGGCGTCTATACGGATGCTCATGCCGCATGGGCGGGGATGACGGATTTTGCAAATGCGCTGAGCGGAGAATACCGCTACGAATTGCCCACCATGGGCGGCGGAATCCACACATCCAATTCCAACGCCACCATCCTCTCCGTCCTCAACCATGCCGGCCTCGACGTGCGCAGCATCGAAACTGCCGATGGCTCCAGCTATGTTGATGACACAAGGTATTGGGGGCATCCCGGCGCGGACAAGGATGCGCCCACGCTGTTGGGATCGGGTGACACCGCACCGGCAATGGCCGCGTGAGTAGTTGCTAGCAGAGCATTGATACTTTGGATTGTCTTTTCGGGTCGGCGGGTTAAGGTTCGGTGCTTGCTCCGGGCGGGCAGTGCGTGGGGAGAATCGGCGGGATGGTTTTGGTTGCGGAGCGTGGGAATGACGGGGCGGCGCGATGAGCGGGTTCTGGCGCTTTTTCCGCTATGGGTTGCTTACGATCGCCGCGCTCGTTGCGATATTGATCACGATGCCGTTCATTCTGATTGGTGCGGATACGCTTTATCATTCGGTCGTGCGCTACACGCACCACTACCGGCTGGTGCTGGAGATCGAGGATCATGGCGAGATCCGCACGGGCTCCAGCGTGATTGGCGTGAGCTTCTCGCCGCCACCACCATGGTTCCGGAACGTCTTTCCAACCAGCAAAACGCGGATTCGCGGCGAGGCCGTGGTGGTGGAACTGTCGACCGGGCAGGTCGTGGTGGCGACGCTGCGGCATGGTTACGAGACATCAGCCAATACATATAGAATGCGAATACTGGCGCGACTTGCCTTGCAGCAGGATGACCCACGATTCTTCATGGAAGCGCGAAATTGGGAGGGCTCCGCAGAGTTGTCCGGAGAATTGATCCCGTCGATCTTGCTTTTCGAAAGCGGCGATGATCCCTACTCGCGGCAATGGCTTCCACCAGATTCTTTTCGCGAGAAACTTGGCCCCGAGTTCCAATTCCAGCGAATGACACTGGAAATGACTTCTGATCCCGTCACACGCCAGATCACAGAAAAACTGCCATTCATGGCGCGCGATTGGGACGAACTGAAAGAAGAAGCAAACGCGATGGGGCGAGGGCTTCCAGGACGTCTATTCTTAAGGAGGTGATTGAGATAAGCAGCCAGCCCAGTATCGACAATGATGTCTTCAAAGCGCTTCTGGCACTGGATGCCTATAATCGGGGATATAATCCGGGCATTGATCTCACGGCAACTCCCAGAGGTTTGGGCGATGCTAGTTTCTTGTCACTTCTGGATGATGGCGCAGGCGGGGTCGAACCTGGCCAAGATCCCGCCTCAATCGCTGCCTCCTTCTACGCCCGAGCCTACACCTATAACGGCGAGATCATCATCAGTTATCGCGGGACGGATCAATATTTTTGGAATGATCAAAGCTGGGGTGACATCATCAATGGCTGGACTCTCGGTGCTGGTGTGACGGCTTCGAGCCAGGGAGAACTCGCGCTGCAATTCTACAATGCCGTCAAGGATGGAGCGGGCGAGAATACCTCGATCAGCCTGACGGGGCATTCGCTGGGCGGCGGGCTGGCCGGGTTCGTGTCCGGGCTGCACGGCCTGTCGGCGAGAACCTTCGACACGATGACGTATATCAGCGGTGCGCAAGGGCTTTACGATTATGTGACCATGCCGGGTCCGCTTCTGCCCGGCGAGCAGGCCGATGTGGATTACTGGCACGATCTCGTCTACGGCACCGAAACGCCGACCGCGCCGGATTTCTCCAAGATCCAAGGCTATTTCGTCGAAGGCGAAGTGCTCGACAACTGGCTGCCTGCCCGCACAGAGAGCGCCTACGACCTCACTTCCATCTCGCACGAATCCGCGCTCGGCATGAACGCGTTGCACAGCCAGTCATTGCTGCCCTTGCTGCTCTATGGCGAGAAGCAGGTGGGCGGGGACAATGCGGACTGGCAGGGGGCGAAGGCTGAGCTGGTGACGGCCCTGTTCGATGACGATGTCGGCGAGGCTGCCGGAGCGGAGCGCATCGACGGTACGAATAAGGACGAAGAAAAATACGCCGACATCCTGCGCACGACGCTCGCTTATTCGATGATCGACGGGGGCACCTATCATTTCGGGGATAGCGGCATCCAGGCCTTGTTCGATGATGCCGGCGATCTCGGTGCCGCGCTGAACACGCCCGGCGTGACCGACAATCTCGCACGCGCGGCGCAGG